>Ga0208613_1000473_pt1 | contig 13342 bp, 14 predicted proteins | sample CryBogmetaGMA6M_FD_184543 | JGI IMG/M metagenome (GOLD analysis project Ga0208613, IMG submission 184543) | Freshwater microbial communities from Crystal Bog, Wisconsin, USA - MA6M (SPAdes) | ecosystem: Environmental > Aquatic > Freshwater > Lake | place: Crystal Bog, Wisconsin, USA | collected... | reverse complement strand
ATTAGGACAAATGCCCGGATAAACACAGGAAGGTTTGCGACACGCAGCTTCAATCTTTTCATCCTTGCAAGCCAGGCGATACATATTGGCTGTGGGGCCGCCCAAATCAGAAATATGACCGGTAAAAGCGGGCGATGTATCACGGATGGCTTCGATTTCCCGAATGATGGAATCTTCGGAACGGCTTTGAATGATGCGTCCTTCATGTTCGGTAATTGAGCAAAAAGTACAACCGCCAAAACAGCCGCGCATGATGTTGACCGAATGTTGAATCATTTCAAAAGCAGGTACATTGGCATTGCCATATTCTTTGTGCGGCACACGCGAATAAGGCAGATCAAAAACGCCATCCATTTCTTTGGTGGTTAACGGAATCGGGGGTGGATTAATCCAGACTTGGCGTAGTCCGTGTTGTTGAATTAACGGCCGTGCATTGCCCGGATTGGTTTCACCATGCATAACCCGTGAGGCGTGGGCATACAAGACAGGATCGTCTTTTACTGTTTCATAAGCGGGAATGCGAATAACGGTTTGAGAGCGCTGGTCTCTGACCAACTGCTTGAGCATGACGACGCTGGAAAGCGAGATCACTTTTTCATTGGGATCGCTGTCATCCGGTTTTTTGTCACAAGCCGGTTCTTCCTGATACGGGTTCTGTATAGGACTTAGTGCGCCCGGCCTGTCAATATCCGTAGAATCTTTAACCACCCAGCCTTCAGGTATTTGTTTAACAAAATGTACCGTACCACGGATGCCTTTAAGCTCGGAGATGGCTTCACCCTGACCCAAGCGGTGGGCAATTTCAACAATTTGCCGCTCCGCATTACCATACACCAATAAATCGGCCTTGGAATCCAGCAATACGGATTTACGTACTTTATCAGACCAGTAATCATAATGGGCGATACGTCGCAGACTGGCTTCTATGCCGCCGATAATAATCGGTACATCCTTATAAGCTTCACGGCAGCGATGCGAATAGACATTAACCGCACGATCAGGACGCTTTCCTGCTGCGCCATTGGCCGTATAAGCATCATTTGAGCGGATTTTTTTATCAGAGGTATAGCGATTGACCATGGAATCCATGTTGCCGCCCGTCACCCCAAAAAACAAATTGGGTCGACCCAATTTGCTAAAATCAATGGCACTGGTCCAGTCAGGCTGAGAGATAATGCCGACTCTAAAGCCCTGCGCTTCAAGCAAGCGGCCAATCAATGCCATACCAAAACTGGGATGATCAATATAAGCATCGCCGGTGACCAAAATAACATCACAACTATCCCAGCCGAGTTCGTCCATTTCTGCCCGGCACATGGGCAATACAGGCGCTACGCCAAAGCGTTGCGCCCAGTATTTACGGTAGCTAAAAAGGTTCGGTTCGTTTTGTAAAGCAGTGGAGGTCATGTTTTAATCACTTGGCTAAGGGTACTGGCGTTATGTTTTTTAAGGTCTTTTAAAAAAGTCGGGAATTCAATTTGATAGTGCTGCTCAAGATCCAGAGCGATGGCTCTAAGCTCTTTCATGGAAACAACGGGTGTATAGTTATTAAAAGCAAGGGCAATAATGTTGCCTCTATCTCGAACGGGCAGAAATAATATTTGCCAGTTAAAGACGCGTGCCAGCCACTGGGAAACTTGCTGAAATTCTGGATTATGCGCGCCACCCCACAAATTGATGACCATAATACCCTCTTTTTTTAACAAGGCTCTACACGCATCAAAAAAAGCTTCATTACAAATTGAAGTGGCCATGCCTTCGTGATCAAACGCATCAATAAACAATAAACTATAATGCTCGCGATAGGGCTCTGCGCGTTGGCGTATATAATCGCCGCCATCATCCACTATAATTTTAAGACGATGATCCAGTGGCAAGCCAAAATGGCTACGGGCAATTTTTACCACGCTTTTTCTAAACTCCACCGCTTTTAACCGACAATCGGGAAAATGCTGAAGTAAATGCTTGGTTAATGAACCGCCGCCCAAGCCAATAATCAGCGCATCGTCATCCAGGGTCGGTTTAAATAACAACCAACTCGCCATTGCCCGCACATAATCCAGTTCCAGCTTGTAAGGGTCGGCCAACAACATGCTGCTTTGTCGCGGATGCGAGCCAAAATGCAAAGACCTGACGCCTTTAAGGTCGATAACTTCTATAATTCCTTCATCATCGTGACTTTCGTGGATAAGCAGGCCGTCATATTTGTACATATTAAAACTGGTAAGCTTCTAAACTATAAACGATTATTATACACGAGGATCAGCATTAACCGACGATATTGGTTGGTATTACTTTAGCCGGAAGACTGTCGCCTTTACGATTTAAGCGTATTCTTGTTTAAAAAATACGGCTACCCACGTAAAACTGGACAGTTTAAAGTTAAGCCTTGCGGCTTGTCCCGCCTTACATGGACAGTCATTTTATGTAACGACATCCGTGTCTTGTAGGGGGCAATCCCTTGCGGTTGCCCTGCCAACATCGAGGCATTAGGTGATTTCTGGAGAATATTTTACCCATTAAAAGTAGGATTTTCCCAATCAATCAAGCAAACGATTGGATTCGTCTAATGGGTAAGTTCTTCCGCAGAAATAACCTTATACCTATCAACCACAAATTAATCTCCGTAGAGACGCGATTTATCGCGTCTAAACGATAACCCGTGGGTTTTCGGATGTAGGGAAGCGATAAATCGAGACGCGATAAATCGCGTCTCTACGGTGACGATACCTGTATATTGCCGCCCATGTGTGGTTAATAGGCTATTCATTGCTCATAGTTTAAGGTGATTTCCGGAGAATATTTTACCCATTAAAAGTAGAATTTTCCCAATCAACCTATCCAATTCGGCTTTGGTTGCTTATAACGCCCAAAAAATTTAATATTGCCTGATGTCATTACGGGCTTGGAAACTGGCTATCAATCAGTTTATGATTAAGCCTCCTGCCGGGATTACTTGTTTTACATTGCCCGCTGTTGCAGACTTGTAATTAAAGCACCCTTTAACCAAAATCGACCGATAGTTCCTGAATAATACTCGCTGGAGTCACCTTATGAATTTTTCTGCCCTTCCGACCCAACTTAATTTTGCGAGTCCAAAGCAATTAGAAGACCTACAGCACATTAATCTGCAATTGGCAGCACTGGGTCATCCTACTTGCGAAGTTGAGGATGATCAGCAGTATCTCAAGATTGCCAATAGTTTATTAAGAAACTATTCCCAGCAACGTCGTCTGCTGGCCAAGTATCGCTGCCCCGCTGATCAACGTATTCAGGATTTTCTTAACGCCTACTTATTTGAAAATGGCGTAAACGCCCCCATTCTGTTGCCTGGAGAGACTTTTGTACTGGAGCATAAAGGTCTGGCCAGAGAGCTGTCATTACCGTTTCAGCATAACGAATTTCATTCTGCCTATATTGATTCTTACCGGATGCGGCAAGGGGTTCTGCATAATCCACAAAATGACCGACGCACCACGAAAGGCGTATTTCATATTGTCGCTGGCGGCCTTCCCGTACCCGCCGATAAAAACGAAGTCCCCGTGGCGGCTTATGCAGAATTATTGCGTATTGCGCTGTCACCTCCAGACGATCTGTTATGCCTGCCTTTTACCAGCCGACAGGAGAATTCTGCAAAACTCTGGCTATCGTTATTGCTCAGACCGATTGTGGCCCCTGAAATTGCCGGCTTGATCCCTAAAAAAACCATGGAAACCCGCTTCTTTGCCCCCGGTGGACTGGTTGCCAACCTGGATTTTGTAGAATCTATTTTTGGTAATGCGGGCGATCCGTTTTTACCTGATAACGATGCGGCACTGGATATTGATCAATGGACCGGCCATACCGGCTGCATCATCCTTGCGCCACATCTGGTGCAGTGTCGTAAAAAGGCCATCGGCCTGCCCCATTATAAAGACGCTACCGAACGTCAGCGTAAAGAAGGTCTATGCTGGCAACATGAGGATGAGCTCTACAACGAGGGCAAACCGTTTAAACTGGTCTGCCGTAATATGAAAGGCGTGATTGTTACGCTGATTGCCGATAACTATTTTGGTTACAGCAAAAAAGAAATAAAATCCCAGATCAGCTATTCGGCCAACCTGTTTGGCGGCTGCGAAGAAGAACATTCTGGTGGCGCACTGGCTTTTCCACGCGCTATTTTGGGGGAAATATTTTTGCCTCAGAGTGTTGATGTGAATGATCGCTATTCTTTCGAGAAACTTTGTCAGCTTTTAGGCTCAACCATAGACGTTAAAAATGAAGGCTATGCCGTCGATAAAAAGCATCCCGATATTATTTTTATTCCGGATACGGCACAAATCAATATCCAGAAACTACAGATAAGCTGGCAACACGATGGATTGACCCGCACCATAAAACTGCTAATCAACCACACTTATGTTTATCCAGGCGGCTTTAGAGTCCACATGGAGCGGCACCCCAATGCGCCCAGTTGGCGACTGATTGGCACTTATCCGGAAGGTACTTTCTGCCATAAGCCCAGCACCGTATCAGGGGGTGGCAAGTCTGAAATTTCCAAATCAATTGCCGGCGCTATAATTTCCGGTGCTGTTTTTGTCGATCATTTTGATAACGACATGGACAGAGTGGCCGAAATTTTTGAGTATGATTATTCCTGCCGGTTTCGGGATTCTGCGCGTAACGGCACTGACAAACGCCGACTGCTTAGCAACAAACGCACGCTAGGCTCGGTTATCAAGCTGCTGACACCATCCATCACCGAGTATTCCCATGACTATAATCATTGGCTAAAGCAAATTCCCCAGCATATTTGGGCAATGGTGCTGATGATAAAACGTTTTTACAAAGCGGAATGGGGACAAAACTGGCGAGAGCATTTTTCCGTCGACTTGGTCAATGGTTATCCAGGTAACGAATTAAAATTTCATGGTCGCAAACTGATTGCCAGCTATCTGCGGGTTGGTTTTGATGCTAACGGTGCCTGGCGTGTTTTTAAATTAAGACAGGACTTTCTGGCATCGGCTAAAGTGCAACTGGAAGATGACATTACCGCCTCCATTGTCGTACCCGCCTGTTCCCTTACCGGACTTAACCCAGACTATACAAACCCTAGCGTTAAATTGGTCGATAACTGCGAACACAGTTTTTTTCAGCGTCCTGATGACGCCGTCCACCGAGGCAGTGATTTACAGACAGAACTGGATTTGTCCGGTACCGATAATTTTATTTCCAACTTTGAACCGTTAACGCCAAAAGACGCCCGCGAGCTAATGGAAGACGTCATTCACTTTGACGAATTCAGCAAGCCGATGCGGGATGTCATTAGTCAGGCAGCACAAGGCCAGCAAGGCGAGTATTTTGTCTCGTCAGCCCATCCGCGTTTGGTCGATGGCAAGCCCAGCTTAAATGTGCGTTATCTGCAACTTCGTCCGGATATTGTTAACCCGGTAATGCGCCATCTTTCAGAATTGTCAACACGCCTGGCACGCGGTATTGGTGCCGATCAAGCCGTTCATTTTCCCGTTAATGCCGTGTTACCCGGACGCCGGAATAATCCACCGGATAGTGCCGCCGGAATCAGGCCACTGGCCATTTATAACCCCATCCATTATCAAGAACTTCCAGAATTGTTTATGGATTTTATTTGCAGCCTGACCGGAAAATCACCGTCAACGACTGGCGCCGGTTCCGAAGGTGCGCTAACCAAAGGGCCGTTTAATGCCTTGTCTACCACCGCCGATCTTAATACCGCGCTGGTCTCTTATATATTGTGCGGCTATGCCGGTTATTCCACGGCGGCTGGTTATATTGGCTGTCAACGCAAAATAGATCATGATATCAGCCTGTTGATTCCGGAAATATGGTCACGCTTACCGGTACATCAGCGTGACCCGCAGTATCTTATTAAGCAGGGGCAACTCGAAAAACTGGACGATTTTGAATATCAGGGCAAAACGGTCTACGCCAGTCGACTGGGTTATCGCATCACCGAACGCTTTGTACATACCAATTTTGGCAAAGTATTCGATTATCCGACGGCCGTATTTGATGAAGCCATGCTAAAACCGGAAACGCAGGATATGGACAGTTTTGTTGATGGCGTCAACAATGTTTATGAAGCGCAACAACGGGTTGCCCGGCTCTATTTTCAGGATGGTTCAATCCATGATGCGTGTCCGCCGTTAAAAGCCCTTATCCATATTATGGCTAACGGTCAGTACGAAGGTAAAACCATCACCGATCCCGCCATTCGTTTTATGTTCACTCGCGACTACTTAATGCAAAGTGACTGGTATCAAGAGCGACTTAAAATTAAACAGCAAAGGGATGGTAAGCTTTGGCAACAACACCGCGACTATATTTTGCAACAACTCAGTGAAACTGAACCAACCGATTCATTGCATCAGGCATTGATTCACAAGCTTACAGCAACTGAGAGGATGCTTGCCGAGACCTCTAATCCGTCTTATCTTGAGAACCTGCAAGGGACATTAGGCGCCGACTGGGTGCATCGCGAGGATGGTTAAGCTCGTCCGGACGTATTAAATGGGCAGCTCTGTTGTGGGAGCGATGCCTTCGTCGCGATTAGAAATGTTAGTCGCAACGTGGGCGTCGCTCCCACAAAGTCCAAACAGGCGTAACGAGCCGACCTTAAAACCTTATTGTTTCATTATCTTATAAATGCAATGTTCACCGGTATTGTTTACCGTTGTGGCCATGACTTCATAATCAAAACCAAAATCCCGGCAAATCATTTTGGGATCATGCTCGATACCTACAAACTCGGAATACGGGATATAAATCCGTGTTTCGGCATCACAAAAAGTAGTCACTTGGGTAAAAAACCGTTGTAATATTTGACGCCCACCATCTTCATTTAAACCAAAATCACCGTTGGAGGGATAATAGTTAAAATTAAATACGATAATATCAAATGTTGTTAAGGGCACGTCATTAAACAAATCGCTATGTATAAAATCAATCGGTGCCAATGACGGGTTAAGTTTGATATTTTCAGTGGCACACTTGACGGCATCGATATTAAAATCAACTCCCAACGCCGTTTTACAGCCTATTTTTTTTAATAAAGAAGCAAAATAACCACTGCCGCAGCCCATATCCAAGCCCATGGCGGCCGGTTTTTGCTGAAGTATAAAATCGCCAAAAAATGAACTGGTGATGCCAAAATCGGATGGAAATACATTTTTTGCAATAGTCAGACTTATACCGTCCAACTCGGTGAGATAGGGCTGTCTATCCAAATAATAAGATAACTCCTCTTCTCTTTTTGCAATGCTCATAACTTGTTTATTCATAATAACTCGGGGTTTTATATTAAAAAGATTGACGCTGGAAACATAATTATTCAGTCCCCCTCTTTGAAAAAGAGGGGTTAGGGGAGATTTTTTAAATAAATCCCCCTCGGCCCCTCGCTTTGCTCTCCCCCTTTTTCAAAGGGGGAGGTAAATGCAACAGGTCAACAAATCAGTTTTTTTGCAAACCGGTTAGTAGCAGAAACCAGCGCGTCGATCATTTCCGCGCCTTGGGCAATGTGTCCGGCATTGGGCAATACGATATAGTCGGCATGAGGCAACGCCTGATGCAGCTTCATTCCGGCTTCCAACGGACAAACCAAATCCTGCCGTCCATGAATGATGGTGGTAGGAATATTTTGTAAAATGGGGCAGTTTTCCAGAATCTGGTTTTCCTTAATAAAATAAGCGTGCTTGGCATAATGCAATTCCATGCGCACTTGTTTAACCATTTTATCCGTTACGTGGTCGCCGGGGCGGCCAGATTTATAATCGTTGCCTAAAGCAACCTGTCCACCCCACGCCATCCATTCCTTGGCAACCCGTCTTTTGGCCACCTCATCTTTGCCCCATAACGCGTCACAAAGACCTTGCACCAAATCTTTCCGAGCGTGTTCCGGAATGCTTTCAACCAACCGTTGCCATTGTTCCGGATAAATCAGATTGGCACCGGTCTTTGCAAACCACTCCAAATCTTGTTGCCGCACCAAAAATACCGCACGAATAATCATGCCGATTACTTTGTTTGGATGCTGCTGGGCATATAACAACGCCAATGCCGCACCCCAAGAACCACCAAACACCAGCCATTTGTCCATGCCTAGCTGTTGCCGGATACGCTCCATATCATCAACCAAATCCTGCGTGGTATTGTTCTCCAATTCGCCAAAAGGCAAAGACAAGCCACAGCCGCGCTGATCAAAAAGAATAATACGGTAGTGTTCGGGATTAAAAAAACGTCGATGATCGGGTTTGGTTCCCGAGCACGGTCCGCCGTGTAAAAAAACCACGGGAATGCCGTCAGGATTACCGCTTTGCTCTACATAAACAGTATGTTTGCTGCCCGTTTCAAGAAAAAAAGTGTGATAGGGGGGTATTTCAGGGTACAGGATTTTCATTGTTTAAACAGGTTTAAATGCTTTTATTGAAAGGTCTTTCAAAGCTTGATAGTGCTTTACATTGCCTGTAAAAATATCAAGTCCATTCGCCACAGCGGTTGCACTAATTAAAGCATCAGCCAATTGCATTGAATGACTTAGATAATGGTGTACAACATAAAACAAGGCTTTGGCTGAAATATCTTCGGTAATATACAGCACGGTTGCATTCCAGAGCCTTAACGCCTGCCATAGGGAAATAAGCTCCTGCTTATTTCGCATCCTGACCCAACTCGATATAAGTCACCACCGAAATAAAAAAACCGGATAATGCTTCTATTTCCTGCCTTGCCTTGTTGTTGCCTTTTAAGTACCAGATCAGTACATCGGTATCGACCAACATCAAAAGACCCTGCTTTTTCTCAAGCTCTGCACATACTCTTCTACAGATTCAATATCCATACGATCCGCCCATATCCCGAACAATTCATCCCTTTTATCCAAAACATCAGCTGGCTTAGCCGTTTTTTCATAAGGCACAAGCCGGGCGCAAGGCTTGCCTCTAAAGGTGATCACAACATCTTCTCCCCTGCTTACCGCGTCAAGCAGTTCTTTTGAATGAACCCGAAGATCCTTGGCAGTCGCTTTCATAGTGACATCTCACGTTAAGTTATCGCTGCGAAGTATGAACTTAATAACGTTAAACGTCAATTTACCCGAACCAACACAAAAAAGGTGACGTTTTACTAAAGCGTGACGGGGTTTGCAACCCCGTCACTCGCGTTTTGAAAGCTATCGGCGTCTTTAAACGTTTCGGTCGGAGCTGCAAACCGCGACCAATAGATGTAGCCGGAATAAGGCTTTTCAAGCGTATGCGAGAACAAGCGTTTCCGGCATGCTGAACGAGTGTCCCGGAAACGCCACCACGCGCTACGCTTGGGTGGTCTTATTCCGGCCTAATGCTTGTTATCGCTGAATTCCCCGAAATCAAGAATTAAAAACTTGAAGATTGAGTAAAAAGCGCCTGTTACAAATAATCAATCAGGATAAAAATCTTGTTTGATGGCATCGGACAACTCCCAAGGACAGGAAGCAGGAAAAATGGCCTCATCAAGTCCTGTTTCTTGCGATGCCTTGATAGTCGCCAATTGATAAGCATCAATCATACATTGATCCAAACCAGGTTTTAATCCCGGGTTATCTCTCAAAACCTTTAGAAAATCTATTCTCTGGGTTTTAATAGTCAATTGCCAACTTCTACAGCGCCTATTTACCTGATACTTCCACTTCAACAGATGAAGGAGCAACACGACCAAGCGATTTTCAAGTTCGCGCTTTTCACTTCTGCCCATGGCTTCTACTTCCTCTATCAGGTTGGTGATGTCCAGTTCATGTAAATGCCCAGACCTTAATAAGTCCGCCTGCTCTTGAGTCCAGCCATAAAAGTCTTGATCATAGTTAATCATGGTAATGTCCACTTATTATTGAACTCTATAATTATTAAGAGCGCTTTCTCGTTCGCACCTTACAACGGCTAGAAACAGGCTCCGGCGGGGTTTGCAACCCCGTCACTCACATTTTGAAAGTCATTGAAGTCTTTAAACATTTCGGTCGGGGTTACAAACACCGACCGGCATCGTATTATCCAAATCACCCATTCACCCTTCATAGTGGTATCGACAGGCAATGATGGTTAAGTGCTCATCATTCACGGCATAAACCAGTCGGTTTGCTTCGTCAATGCGTCTTGACCAAAAACCAGACAAGTTTTCTCTCAGCGCTTCCGGCTTGCCCATGCCATCAAACGGCGACCTTTTCGTGTCAGCAATTAATTTGTTGATGCGTTTTAAAGTTTTTTTATCTTGTCCTTGCCAGTATAAATAGTCAGCCCATGCAGCATCCGTCCAGGCCAACTTTCTAGTCATCCATCATATCCCGCTCTTTGCTGTTGCCTGTTTTGTATTGCTCAATAGACTTGGCAAGATGCGCTGCATTGGCGGGTGATTTTAGTAAATGCACGGTTTCCATTAAACTGGTGTAATAATCCATGGACATAATAACCGCATTCTCGGCATCGCGACGGGTAATCACCGTACAATCGGCATCATTAACGACCCCGTCAAGCACAGATTTCAAGCTGCTTCTTGCCTGGGTAAAAGAAATAATACGCATCACACACCTCTTATGTACTTAAAGTGGTACAAGTCTAATGCAAAAAGATTCAACGCTCAAATAATACTTTGCCTTTTGCCGGGTCGTGATTATTAGAAAGTCATTAAAGTCTGGAGCGTGACATGGTTTGCAACCCCGCCGCTCACGTTTTGAAAGTCATTGAAGTCTTTAAACGTTTCGGTCGGGGCTGCAAGCCCCGACCGGCATCGGCTTTCTCGTTCGCACCTTACAACAGCGAGAAACAGGCTCCGGCATCGTAGTTTTCATTGTTTATTCGCGAATTAAACGATCCAATAAAACATCTTCTACATTACGGCGTGAATCCAGCACCGCTAAAATGTAAACAGCAGCGCCTGAAAATCGGTAGATAACACGCCATGGCGAAATAATCAGTTCCCGGTAATGACCTATTCCTTGTGCCAATAATTCAGGAACAATCCGTCCCCGCTCTGGAAACAAGACAAGATCAGCTGTTTTTTCCTTGATGCTGGCGAAAGCCTTGGCAGCGGCTTGGGGACTTGTATCACGTATAAGCAGGATAATCGCAAGCAAATCGGTTTCTGCCGTTTTGCTCCAGTAAACTGGATAGCGTTCATTCATTGGTTGGCTAACAGGGCTTCTACATTATTAAAAATCTGTGTTTGATGACTCATGTTACCGCTACGAATATCATTTTCCGCCTGCGCAAGCAATTTTAACAACCCCAGAGCAGCACGCATATTCTCGTAACTTTCGGCGTCTTGCAAAACGGCTCGCGGCTCACCGTTTTGGGTAATAATGACGGGTCTGTGGGTTTCATTAACCTGACTTAATAAATCTGCGGAATGTAATTTTAAATAGCTGACGGGTTTAATATCGGCTGAAATCTTCATGGCTTTTACCTTTTGTCCATATTTAGCACCAAGTATAGCACCTATAAAAAATGACAGGCAAAAAAAAGGGAGGGGTTTGAAACCCTCCCTTTTTTATCGGATTTGTTTTTTAGCGTAGTGCTTAGAAACCAATACCGAGATAACCGCCAGCAGTCAAGCCATTGGTATTAACACCATCGACGCTGCGACCGGTCAAGTTATAACGAACATCGGCACCAACTTTAATGGCTTTCCAAATAGCATATTCAGCACCTGTACCAAACTGCATGCCTGGATTCAGTACCGTTACACCATTGGATGGCGGACTGATCACGTTAAGAGTCAAACCAAAAGGAATGATCCAAGGCTGGAAGGCGGTATTTTTCATGAATTTAATTTTTGGAGAAGCGCCCAAGGTAAACTGACTTACAGTCACTGTATTTATATTTGACGTACCGGCTGCTCCTGTAATCCCTAGTCCATTTCCTGCACCATTAACTGTTGTAGCCAATGGATTTTGTGCGCCGGTAAAATTCTTTTGACCAAAATTTCTCCAGTCAAACATTAACTCTGCCAGCACTTGGGTGTCATCCATCAAACCCCAGATATCATCAGTCAAGCCAAAATCAAAGCCGGCTCCCACATAATATCCATCAACATTTGATTGGCCGGCTCCCAATCCGCCACCAGCAACTTGATTACCCGTCAACAGGTCATTTCTTCTAACGTCATTACGTGCATAACCGCCACGGAAGAATATCAGGTTTTCGTCTCTGTTTTTAGCTTTAACCGGAGCAGATTTAACAGACGCCATCCACGCATCCAGTTCCTGAACTTTTTGTGTATCTGCGGCAGCGGCGGCAGGCGCAGCAGTGCCGATTTGCGCTCTTAAGCTGGCGATTTCATCCTGCATGGCTCTCAGTTGAGATTCCAAAACTTCTGCTTTGCTGTTTGCAGCTTCTGCCATACGTTCTGCTTTGGTCAAAGCAGACGCTTGTGGAGCAACCAACGCGCCTGTCATAGTTATTGTTGCCAAGGCGATGCCCAGGCATATTTTATTCTTTTTGATTTTCATTGATTCCCCCTCATGGGTTGTTAATTTACAAAGATTTGTTGTAATACAACAAATCTAATTTCACGGGGTAGATAATAGCAGTAAATTAATTTCCATACAAGTATTATAGCTATTTTTTTACCATCAATTAATCCTTAATAATCAACAAGTAACAATCTATTCTTAATTTTACTTATATAGCTGTCTGTAAAAAACAACAAAAAACAACCCATAATCCAACTTGCAACACTGTTAAAATGGTAACTATTCAGTCCCCCTCTTTGAAAAAGAGGGGTTAGGGGAGATTTTATTAGCGTATTCTCTGTGCTTGGTGTGATAAAACAAAATATGAGCATACTTTTCACCCACATAATTTATAGCGGGGTAAACCATGCAAGCGATAGAATTTGAGTCAATACTACACAATGGACATCTTGAAATTCCTAAAAACTATCACAACCGGGAAGGCAGGCATGTCAAAGTTATTTTATTATCTGATGAGCAACCAGCAGAACAAAAAGCCGATGCAGTTTTTAGATTACTATCGGAGCTATCTGATGACTTTATGGAGTAAGGTAGACAACACAAACCTGCGCAAATAAGGTGATTTCTGGAGAATATTTTACCCATTAAAAGCAGGATTTTCCCAATCAAGAAAACGATTGGATTCGTCTAATGGGTAAGTTCTTTCGCAGAAATAACCTTAAACTATGAACAATGAATAGCCTATTAACCACACATGAGCAGCAATATACAGGTATCGTCACCGTAGAGACGCGATTTATCGCGTCTCTATTTATCGCGTCCCTACATCCGAAAACCCACGGGTTATCATTTAGACGCGATAAATCGCGTCTCTACGGAGATTAATTT
>Ga0208613_1000470_pt1 | contig 13356 bp, 12 predicted proteins | sample CryBogmetaGMA6M_FD_184543 | JGI IMG/M metagenome (GOLD analysis project Ga0208613, IMG submission 184543) | Freshwater microbial communities from Crystal Bog, Wisconsin, USA - MA6M (SPAdes) | ecosystem: Environmental > Aquatic > Freshwater > Lake | place: Crystal Bog, Wisconsin, USA | collected... | reverse complement strand
TATTTTACCGGTGCCACGCGGGGCCGAGGGGCCCGATCTGGCGCTGATGGCGCGCTACAGCGAACTGCACAGCCCGAAGCTTTTTGTGAGTGTCAGCGTGTTTCACAACCCGACCGGCTACTGCCTGACGCCGGGCAGTGCGCACCGGGTCTTGCAGTTGGCAAGCCAGCACAATTTCCATATTGTTGAAGACGACACCTACAGCCACATCGCGCCTGAACACGCCACCCGGTTGTGCGCCCTGGACGGTCTGCAGCGCACGATTTACGTCAGCGGCTTTTCCAAAATTCTGGCGCCCGGCTGGCGTGTGGGTTATCTGGCGGCCTCGCTGACGCTGGTGGAGTCGTTGCTGGATACGAAGTTGTTGGCGACCCTGACGACGCCCGCATTGCTCGAAAAAGCCATCGCGTGGTGCATTGATCAAGGCCAGTTGCGCCGCCATGCCGAGCGCATCCGAACCCGGCTTGATCTGGCGCGGGCTCGCAGCGTCAAGCTGGCGCTGGCCGCAGGCTGCACATTTGCCGCGCCGCCAGCGGGTTTGTTTGGCTGGGTAGAGACCGGGGTGGACACCGATGCGCTGGCCCAGCGCATGCTGGATGAGGGCTATTTGTTGGCGCCGGGGGCCTTGTTCCATGCCAGTCGGCATCCGAGTACGCTGATGCGCATCAACTTTGCCACCACGCAAGAAGCGACGTTCTGGCAGGTTTTTACAAAAATTCGCGCGGAGATGAGTCCGGTGGCCATCGCCGACGTCAGACCAGCAACAAGCCTTTTGGCGGGAGGTGTTTGACGTTGGACAGCGTGCGCAGCAGGGCTCGGTTGACCTCTTCGATGTTCATCTCATGCGCATCGCACAGCACGCGGGTGGCGTGGGTGTGTGGCGACTCCAGCGCAATGGCTACGTCCAGGTAGGGCACATACGGCCCGGCGTGGCCCAGAATGGCGGACGTTACGCGCTCAGAGAGTTGCAGGCGTGAACAGGCCGCGAGCAGGGGCTCGCCCAGCAGCAAATCAATCTGCGACAGCAGGCCGCACATAAAGACCTCGCGGCGCAGATCATCGCCATCGCCCGCGTCCATCAGTTGGTCCATCAGGCGCGCCCGTGCCACCATGGCGATACGCACCGGTTGCAAGTTGAGGTCGCTGGTGGCGTGCGGCAGTTGCCCCAGCAACCAGGCGCGGATCACCGAGAAACCCAGCACCAGCAGGCCTTGACGCGCGGTTTCAATCTCGGTGCGCAAGCCCAGACCAGCCGAGTTGGCGTAGCGCATGAAGCGGTAGAAGAGGGTCGGTTCTTCGCTCAGGATTTGTTCGATGTGTTCCACCGAATCATCGGCGTCAATCGCTTCGATCAGTTGGACCACCGCACGGTGTGAGGGCTGGATGCGCTGGTGCCGGTAGCCGTGCAACACGTCTTCCATGGGCCAACCGGCCACAGCCCAGGCGCCTTGTTCGTCCAGGCAATGCTCGGCCAGCACCCAACTGGCAACTGATTCGTAAATGTGCCCTGCCACCACCGGGCTGGTGACGCGACTAGGCAGCGTGGCCTCCGCTCCGTTGTGTTTGCGCAGCGAGACCCGAAGACCGGCCAGTGCTTCCTCGGGGGTCAGGCTCACCATCTGGCGTAAAAAGCAAGGCGCCAGTTCCGGGCTGGGGTGCGCGCCGGGCTCGCCGCGCCAGACCAGCCGCAAGCCACGGCGATGGGCCTGGTGCACACGTGCTGCCATGGTGGCATCGTGCAACTGGGATTCGTTCACATCGATCCAAGGGCAAGTCGCCGGTGCGTGGTCCAGGATGTCGCCCAGCAACCTGACCGACTGGATAGACAGCAAAAGGGTGGGCGCCTGCTCAGACCACAACTCGTCGATCGCCGCCAGAAAATGCTGCGAGTCCACCGGCGTGGTGTCGTCGATGCCAACGAACAACTGCACCCCGCGCAGCTGTCGCAAGGGGCCCCACAGTAGTTGATAGCCGAAGGAAACGCTGCCAAGAACGGTGTGACTCATGATTTCAGCTGATGTAGTTGAAGAGGGAGAGTTTCTGGATTTGTGCGTAGGATTGCATCGCCGCTTCGTAGCCGGATTTCATCGTCGTGAACTCTGAGTAGGCTTTGACCATGTCGATGTCTTCGGCGCGGGATTTGTCGGTGGTCAGTTGCAAGGTTCGACCATCCTGGGCGCTGATGATACGGTCTGCGTGGTTGAGCCATTCGCCAGCCTGGCCGCGAGCGGCCTGGATTTGACTCATGCCGGCGTCAATCTGGGACAGTGCCAGCGCAACGGTCTGGCTGACCACGTTGCTACTTGGCGCCCCCTTGATGCCCGCAATGGCGTTGTCAAGAATACTAAAAACATTGGTTTGGGTGCTTTGGGTGATTTGGACCGAATCCCCTTGGGCGGGCGTGCCGTGCGTGGCAAAAGATATGCCGTCAAACTGGATGGCCTGGTCGGGGACAAAGGTGGGCGCTGTTGCTGGGGCCACGGGAACGACGGTGGTCGCGGTGGTGGAGTCCACCACGCTGTAGGTCGTTACGCTGGGGGAGACGGTCGAGTTCACGCTGAAGTTGACGCTGTAATCATGGCCCGTCAGGGCGGTGGGCGAGATAACCTGTCCGGTATCGGTCGATAATGAGCCTGAGTTGCTTCCCAATGCAACATCAAAGTTGCCGTTGCCGGAACGGACATTCATCCAGATGGCCTGGCCATCCATGGCGCCGGGCAAAGTGGTGTCAGTACTGGCTTTTTGTCCGGCAATGCCATTGAAGGTCACCACGCCCCCTGACATGGTGAATGGGACGCTAGCGCTGCCCAATCCGCCAAAAAGCGGCGTACCGTTGCTGTCGGTGCGGTTGGCCAAAGTAAATAGCTGATCTCTCAAACCTTGCATTTCCTGGGCTTTGGAGGTTCGGTCGGAGGCGTTGAGTCCGCCATTGCCCGCACTGACCACCAAGTCGCGAATGCTTTGCATCAAGTTGCTGGCATCGCCCAAGGTGGACTCGGCTAACGTGATGGAACTGCTTTGGTTGCCCAGGGCCCGTTGCTCGGTGGCAATCCGGGTGATACGGGTCAGGGCCCGCTCAGCCAAAGCCGCACCGGTCGGGTCGTCGCTGGGACGGTTGATACTTTTCCCAGACGTCAGCTTCTCCTGCTGGCTGGCCAAGTTTGATTGACGCGTGTAGAGGTTTTGTAGCGCGTTGTCGTAGGCGTTGGCAGTGCCGGTTCGCATGATTTACTCCTTTTGAGTGGCACAGAAATTAGCGGCGCAGGGCTTCATCAAGCGAAGGTCCTGATCAATGTGTCGAAAACACTTTGTGCAATCTGCAACATTTTTGCGGAGGCTTGGTAAGCCTGTTGATATTGCAGCAATTTGGAGGCCTCTTCGTCAAGATTGACGCCCGCCACGTTGGCGCGGGAAGTCTCGATGCTCGTTGCAATTGATTTGGAGATGGCCGCTGCGGATGTGGCTGCTTGCACGCGGACGCCTATTTCAGTCATGGCGCTGGCGTATCCATCAGTCAATAAGGCGCCGTCAAACATGGGGACATCCCGCAGCGCCATCATGGCGGTGGCATTACTGGCATTTAGTTTGGGGTTGACGCTGGGTTGTACTGAGGCATTGCTTCCAACCACGATTTTGTCGCCTTGAGCGGGGGTGCCGTTGAGTGTCAGAGACCAACCTGAAAGTGCCGTGGCGTAAGTCAGTGGAGAGGCGGGCGGGACAATGGGGAAGGTCGACTCAATCGCTTGGCCTGTTGTGTAAGTAAAGGCGGTCGCCGGCGTTGGCGGTATGGTCAATAAATTTGGATCGTCGCTTCTGGTGTAAGTGCCGAGCGCGGTAAATGTGAGCGTGACGTCAGCGGGTACAGGAACGGAACGGGTGGTCAGGCTGCCAATGGCCAGCGTACCGGTGTTTTGTTTGGAAGGCACCGCGGCCACCGGGCTGGACATGGCCAATTCGCTGGGCGATTTAATGGCTGTGCCGAAATTTGATGCGGCGAGCGTGAACGGCGTAATCATGAACCGGTCACCAGCCAAGGCACCTGCGCCGACGGCGATGCTCAGTCCATCAATGGTGATGGGTGAGTTGCTGAATGTGGTGACTTGGCCATCGACCAGACGGGTGATGCTGCCGGTGGTTGTGCCGGTAAAGCTGACTTCATAGTTGGAGGCCACCATCGCGGTGGTGCCCGAGGTCGGGGTTGTTTGAATCGAGACCTGCAAGCTCGCGGTGCCCGTGTTGTCGGATGAGGCGAGGCCGTCGGGGATGGCGTTGAGTTTGAACAGGTCTTTGCCCAGTCCGCCGTTTAAATCGACACCCAACTTGTGCTGGTCGTTGACCGCCGTACCAATGGCCAAAGCCATGCGCCCGAGTAGATTCTGGGCATCGACCAGATCTTTATTCTGAAATTTCAGAAGCCCCGATATCTGGCCACCCCCCAGCGTGTTCTCGTTCAGAACAACGCCATTGTTCATTGTCAGTTTTGAATTCTGATTGCCGAATTCATCCGGGCTCAAAGTGAGCGTGGAGGCTGTGCCGCCCAGAACGAGCGGCTGACTCCCCGCCAGGAACAGACTCACTGAGCCGTTGTCGGCCTGAACACTGGTCGTCTGAATGTATTGGTTCAGGTCCTGGACCAGTTGATCGCGTTGATCCAATAAATCGTTGGGAGTTTGCCCAACGCCTTGAAGGTTCGAAATCTGTTGGTTGACCTTGGCGATGCGCACCGCCAGGCTGTTGACGGCCGAGACATCAGCTTTCAACTGATTGCTAACGCCTGTTTTCAAGTCGTCAAAACTGGTTGAAGCGGTCCGGAAGCGAGACGCCATTTCGTCGGCGTTGGTGAGCGCAACGGTCCGTGCGCTCAGGTCAGTCGGTGCACTGGCCACGTCTGAGAAAGAGTTGAGCATGTTGCTCACGGAGGCCCCTAGCCCGTTGGCGCCTGACTGAAACACGGATTCAAGCTGTGTCAGTTGGTCCAGTCGCGTGCTATCCGAGGCCGAGATGGAGCTGGAGATAGCGGCCTGGCGCGTCAGGAATTCGCTGTGATTGCGCTCAATGGCCTGAACATCGACGCCGTTGCCGACGTAGCCGCTGCCGAGGTTTTGTCCGGCAACCGTTTGCAGAACCACCGACTGGCGCGAATAGCCCGGTTTGTTGATGTTGGCAATATTGTTGCCCGCTGTCTGCAATGCCACCTGATTGGCCTGCAGGGCACGGGTGCCGATGTTAAGAATGCCGCTCATACGCTTTGCGCCACGACTTGCGCCCGCTGCAGACGCTGCGCCACGTTGATGGCGTTGCCTAATTTGGTCGCGTAATGGGGGTCAGTGGCATAGCCAGCTTTTTGCAAGCCAGAGGCAAACGCCTGCACCGAGCCGAGTTGTTGGCTGGCCTGCGCGTAACGCGGGTTCTTGGTAATGAGCCGAGCGTAATCGCGAAATGACTCTTCGGTAGACGCATAGGCACGAAACTTGGCGACTTTCTTGACGGCTTCGCCATTGACGTACTCTGTGGTCGTCACTTCAGCGACCTTGCCGGTCCAACCCGGGCCCGCCTTGATGCCAAAAAGATTGTTGGAGGACGCGCCGCCCTTCATCTTGATTTCATGTTTGCCCCAGCCGGTCTCATGTCCTGCTTGACCCACCATGTAACTAGCCGGTATGCCTGTGTCTTTTTCAATTTTGATGGCCGCTTCAGTATGGCGTTGGACAAAATTGCTTTGGCTCAAGGTGGGTGTGATTTTGGAGTTTGCTGAATTGGCACCATAGGCCGCCAGTGCAGACGCTTTGCCAAGGGCGCTGGTGGTGCTGGGTTTTTTGGTGGCGTCCACAGCGCCGGGTTCCGTGCCACCCATCTGGCGTGTCAATTGGGCGGCAATCAAATCCGACAGACCGCCAGGCTTGCCAGACATCTGCACGGCAAACTGCTGGTCCAGAAGGTCCGTACCGAGGTCGCTACCGGGGTTGTCCGTCAGGCCGGATTTCATGGTGGCCTCGCGCATGCTCTTGATGAGTTCGCGCATGAACAGCGACTCAAATTGCTTGGCCGTTTCCTTGATGGCTTCGGGCGTTTTTTGCCCGGCCTGCAACTTCAGGTTGTTGAGGGTGCGCGCATCCGCTGCGAGCGAATCGGAGGCCGATGAGATTTGTCCGTAGCTCATGTCAGATCACCTCCAACTCCGCGTTCAGCGCGCCCGCCGCCTTGATGGCTTGCAAAATGGCCAGTAAATCTTGCGGTGTGGCGCCCAGTGCATTCAAGGCACGCACCACTTCTGAGAGTTGGTTGGACGGTGGCAACTGGATCAGCATGCCGGGCTCTTGCCGAATCTGGATATTGCTTTTTTCGGTCACGGTCGTCGTCCCGCCAGACATGGCGTTGGGCTGGCTCACCATCGGGGTCGTGGTGATGCTGACCGACAGGTTGCCATGCGCAATGGCGCATGAGCCCAGGGTAACGGCACCGTTCAGCACGATCGAGCCCGTGCGGGAGTTGATGACCACTTTGGCCGAGGGAACGGAGGATTCCAGCTGCAACTCTTCCATCTCTGCAATGAAGGACACCCTTGCATCGGATTCAGTGGGGGCATTGACCTTGATGGTGCGCCCGTCCAGTGCTTTGGCAGAACCTTCGCCAAAGCGTTTGTTAATCGCCTGGGCGACGCGGCGAGCGGTTTGAAAGTCCGAGGCCTCGAGGCCTAGATTGATGCTGTCGCCTTCAAGCAACGGCGTAAGGACCACCCGCTCAACCTGTGCGCCATTGGGAATGCGGCCAGCACTCAGGTGGTTGATCTGCACTTTGCTGCCGCCGCCAGAGGCGCCAGCGCCCGCCACGATCAAATTGCCCTGTGCCATGGCGTACACCTCGCCATCAGCACCTTTAAGCGGAGTGGCAATCAGCAAGCCACCCTTGAGGGATTTGGAATTGCCCATGGACGACACGTTCACGTCAATCGCCTGGCCAGGCCGGGCAAAGGCGGGGAGTTGCGCCGTCACCAGCACGGCGGCAACATTTTTAAGTTGCAGTGAGGCGATTGATGCTGCGGGCAGTGTGATTCCGAGTTGTTTGAGGTAATTGGTGATGCCCTGCGAGGTGTAGGGCATCTGGGTGGTTTGGTCACCGGTGCCGTCAAGTCCCACGACCAGACCAAAACCGGTCAGCGCATTGCTGCGCACCCCTTCAACCGCGGCCACTTCCTTGATGCGGTTGGCGTGCGCTGCTGGCGCAGCCAACAGGCTGGCCAACAGCCAAAGCGCTGCCAGCAGCCAGAAGTGGCGGTTGTGGTGTGGTGTGTGAATAGTGTGCATGGTTGTTACCCCTCGGCACTATTCTCAACATCTTTAGAAAGGGAGAAAGCTGAAAAAGAACCGTGTTAACCATCCAACTGTTTGCGCTTCGGCTTGAGCGCCGCGACCTTTGGACTCGATACGGGCGTTGGCTACTTGCGTTGAATTGACGATATTGCCTGGTTGCACCAAGCTTGGGTCGATGGTGCCGGAGAAGCGCAGCACGTCTACGTTCTGGTTCACGCCAATCTGTTTTTCGCCTGCTACGACCAGATGGCCATTGGGTAAGACATCCACCACGGTGGCGGTGATGGAGCCAGTAAAGGTATTGGCGCTTTCTGTACCGCCTTTGCCGGAGAAGTCGCTGGCAGAGGATGTACCAACACCGGCTTTCAGGTTGGCCAGGTCCAGTGGCGACAGCAATGGGAAGGCCGAGACGCTGGCAGAGCCGGAGCTGGTGCGGTTGGCGGTTGATTTGGAAACTTGGCTGGCGGTCACGGTTTCCACGATCAGAATCGTGACGATGTCACCCACTGCGCGGGCACGCGGGTCTTCAAACGCGGGCCGGTAGCTGACCTTTTGAAACAGGCTGCCGTTGTTGGCGCGGGCGGGGAGTGCGGCCATTGGTTGCGCGGCCTTGGTTTCGGCAAAGTCCACTTTGACGGTTTGCGGCAACGACTCGCACCCGGCGCAGAGGGCGCCTATGGCCAGCACCAGGCCGCAACCTTTCAAGGCGTGGCCCAACTGATTCAAGCGTGCAGAAACGGTATTCATGATGATCTTTACAGTTGGCCCAGCTTTTGGAGCATCTGGTCCGAGGTCTGAATGGCTTTGGAGTTCATCTCGTAAGCCCGTTGCGTCTGGATCATCGTGACCAGTTCCTGCACCACGTTGACATTGGACGTTTCTACATAGCCCTGCATCAAGGCACCCAAGCCGTTCGAGCCGGGGGTTCCACTGTTGGGTTGGCCAGACGCTGGCGTTTCGCTGTACAGGTTCTGGCCCTTGGGGTCCAGACCCGCCGGGTTGATGAAACTGGCCAGCGCGATGGTGCCAATCGACTGCGGGGCAACGGTGCCAGGAATCTGTGCGGTAACGGTACCGTCACCCGCAATGGCAATGCTGGTGGCGTTGGCGGGAACCGTCACGCCATTGGCAATTGGCAAGCCGGTGGCGGTGACTAGTCGGCCTTGCGAGTCCACTTGGAACGAGCCGTCACGCGTGTAGTTGGTGGTGCCGTCGGGCATGGTGACCTGGAAGAAGCCATTGCCCTGCACCGCCACATCCAGCTTGTTGCCTGACTGTTGCAAGGCGCCTTGAGAAAACGAACGGCTGGTGGCCACGGTGCGCACACCCAAACCGACTTGCAGGCCGGTGGGTAATTGGGACTGCTCGGAACTGTTGGAGCCAGCTTGGCGCAGGTTTTGGTACATCAGGTCTTCAAACACAGCGCTGGCGCGTTTAAAACCGTTGGTTGATGAATTGGCCAGGTTGTTGGAGATAACGTCCAGCTGCATTTGCTGGGCTTCCATGCCGGTCTTGGAGATCCACAGAGAGTTGATCATGATGGTGTCCTTCGGTAATTAGCGGGTTTACTGCATGCTCAGCAATTTGTCGGCCGATTTTTCATTGGCTTCTGCGGTTTGCATGAGCCGCATTTGCGTCTCAAACTGCCGGGCAGTCGCAATCATGCCGACCATGGTTTCAATTGCGTTCACATTCGAGCCTTCCAGCACGCCCACATTGAGACGGGCAGTGGCATCGCTAGGCAATGGATCGCCGGAGGTGGACCGAAACAGGCCGTCGTCACCACGCTTAAGTGGGTCATCGGCCGTGGGCGTGATGAGTTTCAGGCGTCCCACGCCAGTCGGTGGCTGGTTGCCCACCTTGGCACTGAGGTTGCCGTCAAAGCCAATCGAGACTTCGGCGCCGGTTGGGACTGAAATAGGGGAGCCACCGTCGCTCAGCACGGTGAGGCCATTGCTGGTTTTCAAAGTGCCGTCATTGGCGACTTCAAATGAGCCGTTCCGGGTGTACGACTCGGTGCCGTCCAGCGCCTGTACGGCAAACCATGAGTTGCCCGTGGTCATGGCATCCAGACTGCGCCCGGTGCGCTGGGCCGAGCCGGGGGTGTCCAGGTGGCCCGGCGTCGCTTCCAATGCGAGCACACGAGTGGGTGCGCCATCGCCCCGAATGGGCACGGCCCGAAAGGTTGACAACTCGGCACGAAAGCCGTTAGTGGAAGCATTGGCCAGGTTGTTGGACAGAACCGCCTGGCGGTTGGCGGCCGCATTCGCGCCTGACATCGCGGTGTAAATGAGGTGGTCCATGGCGGTTCCTGTTCAGAGCTTTAGTAAAGGTCCGTGGCGATCAGCGAAGGTTGACCAGCGTTGTCATCACCTGATCCTGCGTTTTGATGGTTTGCGCGTTGGCTTGGTAGGCGCGTTGCGCGGTCATCATGTTGACCAGTTCGGCGGTCAGGTCAACGTTGGATTCTTCGACCGCACCTGCCGTCAAATCACCAAATTTCCCGGCGCCCGGGGACCCCAGCACTTCAGCGCCAGATGTAAAAGTCGCAGTCCAGGTCCCTCCGCCGTTAGCGGACAGACCTTGCATGTTTCGAAAGTCGGCAATGGCAATCTTTCCTTTGGATTGGGTTTGACCATTGGAATACTTTGTGTTGATCACACCTAAGGCATCAATGCTGACGCCGGTGAGTTCACCGGCCGTGTAGCCATCCTGAGTTAAATTGGAAACAGCAAAAGAAGTTCCATATTGCGATGCTTTCGTGACATCCAGCGTGGCGGTGAAGTTGCCGATAGCAGGGTTAGGAGATGTCAATGTCAGGGGTTGCGTCGACGTAGGGAATGTTAACTTGCCCGTGGTGTCAAACTGCATTTGAAACAGGGCGCCCGATGCTGCAAACGGTGTACTACCTGGAATCAATGGAGTGGCTGGGTTTAAACCAGCCGTTGTATAAGTACGCATGACGGCAGGAAAGAGTGTGCCGAGGCCATAAGTTGGCTTGTTCACCCATCCTGAGGTAGGAGTGCCTGCGGCAACTAAGACGGCTTCGGCTGCGTTGGCTGCGAGGTTGGTGGTATTGAGTGTCGCATTGCTCGCGTTAATGGTCGCGTTAGCTAGGTTGATTGCCGTGTTAGTGGTGTTCAGCGCATAGTTGGCGGCATTGGTGGATCCAATGACGGCATTTGCGGCAAGTGCGGTTGTACCTGCTGTCAAGGCATTTGCATCAAAAACATTCCAAGTGTCTTTTGGTATAGCGGGGTTCGCCGATGGGTCTGGCCCCACTTTGACAAAGTACAAACTCACTGGAACTTCTACACCTTGAGAATCATAAGTGGTGAGCGAGGTTCCGTAGGTAGTGATGGGTGTCGGCGGTGATATGTTGGTCGCTACAACTGCGCGTGCATCCAGATTGAACTCTGCACCGATGGTTGTCGTTGCACTGGCTGGGATGGGCGCATTGGTGGGGACAGATAGTTTTTGCGGCGTGATGCTGGTAGTTACACCCTTGTTATCGGTTGGGTAACCCATGACATTGGCGCCAGTATTGGTCACGATATTGCCACTACTGTTCAGTTTGAACTGGCCATCACGTGTGTAGGCCGGGGTGCCATCGGGCTGTTGAAGTTTGAAAAACCCCCCTCCGTTGATGGCGACATCGAGGTTGTTGCCCGTGATGGTGATGTTGCCTTGTGAAAATTGTTGTGAGACGGTGGCAACGGAGACCCCAATGCCCGCGCCAGAGCTGCCACTGGCACCTAAAGAAGACGCCACCAAGTCAGAGAACTCGGTACGCGAAGATTTCATGCCGACCGTGTTGGCATTGGCAATGTTGTTGCCGATGACGTCAAGGTTGCGGCTGGAGGCATTTAAGCCGGAAAGACCTGTTTGAAATGACATGATGTTTTCCTTGAGGTATGAGGTGTTGACTAGAGAATGGCCTTGATGCTGTCGTAGGCCACGGCGCTGCGGCCTTGCAATTGAATCGACATGGCGCCACTGGTGTTGCTCCCAACTGAAACGACAGAGTCTTGGGCGAGTGAGGTGGTGGCGACGGTTTGACCTGCCAAGGTTGCGGTGACTTTAAAAGTGGGTGAACCCGTGCCTTTGTAGGACGATGCATCCCAGCTGAATGCTTGGCGGCCTGCTGTCAGTGGACCCAGGTTGACGGATTCGATAAGCTGACCTCCCGGCGTCAGGATGTCTAACTTCACTGCATCCGCATTACCGGACAAATCGATGGCGCCATTGGCAACCCCCGCGTTAACTGACAAGCTGTTGCTCTCAACCAGAACATTGTGGCCCACCATGGACGTGCCCTGCATCACCTGCATCGATGAGAACTGGGTGGCCATGCTTTTCAAGGTGTCGTTGACCTGCTGGATGCCCGTAACCGTATTGATCTGCGCCATCTGGCTGGTCATTTGCGCGTTATCCATCGGATTCATGGGGTCCTGATTTTTCAGCTGCGCGACCAGTAGCTTCATAAAGCGGTCCTGTGTAGCGGTATCGGTCGCCGTTGTTGCCGTGGTCGCTGTTGTTGCGGCGGCAGACGCGGTCGAGGAAGTAGTGGCGGTAATCATGGTGCGATCCTTGAGTTTTTACTGACCCATTTGCAGGGTTTTGAGGAGCAGGGTCTTGGCCGTGTTCATGACTTCGACATTGTTCTGGTAGGAGCGTGAGGCGGAGATCATGTTGACCATTTCTTCTACCGGGTTCACGTTTGAACTTGTCACATAGCCATCTGCATCTGCAGAAGGGTGGCTTGGGTTGTGCGTTTTGCGCAGTGGTTCTGTGCTTTCTTTAATAGAAGCAACGCGTACGCCTGATGATGCGTCTGAGCCCATTGGCGTGGTTTCGAACACCACTTGCCGACCTTTGTAACCTTGGCCATCGGGACCAGCCACGGCATCAGCATTGGCCAAATTACTGGCCACCACATTGAGTCGCTGCGACTGGGCACTGATGGCGCTGCCAGACACATTGAAGATTGAAAACATGGACATGAGGTTTCTCCGCAGGCTTTAGGGGTTATTGGCCCTGAATGGCACTCAACATCGTCTTGGACTGGCCGTTAATAAAGCGCAGGGTGGCCTCGTAGCGCACCGAGTTGTCAACAAAGTTGGCGCGTTCTCGGTCCAGGTCCACGCTGTTGCCATCAAGGCTGGGTTGGCTTTGCGCGACATAGGCCAGGCTGGAGGCGCCGCCCAAGGAGCCGATCGTGCTGCCAGTTAATGGAATATGCCGCGCGTTGGAGGTGCCGTCATTGCTGCCAGTACTGTTACCTTGGGAGCTGCTTCTGCTTGCTATCAAGCCGCTGGTGAGACCACCGCCAGTGGCGTTGTTCATGGCGTCTTTGAAATTCAGGTCGCGGGCGGCATAGCCCGGGGTGTCGGCGTTGGCAATGTTGGTGGCAATCACGCGTTGGCGTTCCGCACGCAGCACCAGGGCCTTCGAATGGAAGTCCAAGCCACTGGTTAAATTTGCGATCATGAGACACCTCTGCTTTCGTTCGTCGGGCCCTACTGCGATGACTGAGGACTTCGATATGCGGCAATTATGGGAATTACTTAAATTTTTGATGCCTTGAATAACAGGGAAAACTCCCCTTACTTGCGTGCTTCATCGGGAATGGGTGTGCCTATAGTTACTTAGACAAGACCGTCAGGCATCTATGTTTAATACCTCAACCACTTCAGTCCACGCACACATCCATTTGCCGGGTTTGCTTGCGGTACTCGTTTTTCTTCTGCTGACCCAGGTGCCGGTCTGCGCGCAGGTCACAGGAGGCAAGCCCGAATTCATTGAAGCCACCCAACAATGGTTGGACAAGGCGGTTGCCTCGGTTCGGACTGCCGGTGTGGCGCCGCTGCGCATGGAAGTTACGGTGGGTGAGCTCGACAGCCGACTTCGGTTGGCGCCTTGTGCCAAAGTGGAGCCTTATATTCCCGTCGGAACGCGCCTGTGGGGTAAAACGCGTCTGGGTCTTCGCTGCCTGTCTGGCAGTACCAAGTGGAATGTTTTTCTTCCGGTGACGATCAAAGCCTTT
>Ga0208613_1000468_pt1 | contig 13370 bp, 23 predicted proteins | sample CryBogmetaGMA6M_FD_184543 | JGI IMG/M metagenome (GOLD analysis project Ga0208613, IMG submission 184543) | Freshwater microbial communities from Crystal Bog, Wisconsin, USA - MA6M (SPAdes) | ecosystem: Environmental > Aquatic > Freshwater > Lake | place: Crystal Bog, Wisconsin, USA | collected... | reverse complement strand
GCAAAGTTCGAACGTAATAAAACTCATGTAAACATCGGCACAATCGGTCACGTTGACCACGGCAAGACTACTCTGACAGCTGCCATCACCAAGGTATTGGCTGGCAAAGGTCAGGCTGAGTACAAAGCCTTCGACCAGATCGACAACGCCCCCGAAGAGCGTGAGCGTGGTATCACCATCGCAACCGCTCATGTTGAATATGAAACTGATAAACGTCACTATGCTCATGTTGACTGCCCCGGCCATGCCGACTATGTAAAAAACATGATCACCGGTGCTGCCCAGATGGACGGCGCAATCCTGGTTGTTTCCGCTGCTGACGGCCCTATGCCGCAGACTCGTGAGCACATCCTTCTTGCCCGTCAGGTTGGCGTACCCTACATGGTTGTATTCCTCAACAAAGCTGACATGGTTGATGATGAAGAACTGCTTGAACTTGTAGAGCTTGAAGTTCGTGAACTTCTCTCCAGCTACGACTTCCCCGGCGACGATATTCCAATCATCAAAGGTTCCGCCCTTAAAGCCCTCGAAGGCGAGAAGAGCGAACTCGGCGAAGAATCCATTAATCGTCTCATGGACGCAGTTGACTCCTACATTCCTGATCCGGAGCGCGCCATTGACCGTCCGTTCCTCATGCCCGTTGAAGATGTTTTCTCCATCTCCGGTCGCGGCACCGTAGCAACCGGTCGTGTTGAGCGCGGTATCGTAAAAGTCGGCGAAGAAGTCGAAGTTGTCGGTATCAAGAACACCATCAAAACAACCGTAACCGGCGTTGAAATGTTCCGTAAACTGCTTGATGAAGGTCGTGCAGGGGACAACATCGGAGCGCTGCTGCGCGGTGTTAAGCGTGAAGACATTGAGCGCGGCCAGGTACTTGCCAAGCCCGGTTCAATCACCCCGCACACTAAGTTCAAAGCAGAAGCATACGTTCTGACCAAAGAAGAGGGCGGCCGTCACACCCCGTTCTTTAACGGCTACCGTCCACAGTTTTACTTCCGTACAACCGACGTAACCGGTGTTGCTGAACTTCCAGCCGGTATTGAAATGGTTATGCCCGGCGATAACGTTGCCATGACCATCAAGCTGATCACCCCGATCGCAATGGACGAAGGTCTCCGCTTCGCTATCCGTGAAGGTGGCCGTACCGTTGGCGCAGGCGTTGTAGCTTCAATTATTGAATAAATCTGATACGTCACGAGGATATCAATGCAGAGCCAGAAGATAAGAATTCGCCTTAAGGCATATGACCACAAACTACTTGATGTTTCAGTAGGTGAAATTGTCGATACAGCTAAAAGAACTGGCGCACGTGTTGCCGGCCCAATCCCGCTGCCTACTGTAATTAATAAGTACTGCGTGCTTCGTGGACCTCACGTGGATAAAAAATCCCGTGACCAGTTTGAGATCAGAACACATAAGCGTTTGATTGATATTCTTGACCCAACACAGCAGACAGTTGATGCCCTCATGAAGCTGGATCTTTCTGCCGGCGTTGATGTCGAAATAAAACTGTAACTGTTACTACGACTGAATAGGACTGAATATGATGAAAGGTATCATCGGAAAAAAACTGGGCATGACTCAGATATTTCTTGAAGACGGAACAAGAGTGCCGGTTACTGTTATTCAGGCGGGTCCTTGTTATGTTGTTCAGAAAAAAACAGATGCTGTTGACGGTTATTCTTCAGTACAGGTTGGTTTTGAATCTGTCGCTGCTGCCAATGTTAATAAGCCGTATCTTGGCCATTGTACTAAATCAGGACATGGCGTTTTCAGGCACCTGCGTGAATTTAAAAACGAACAGGTCGGTGAACTTAGTGTTGGTGATGAAATCACCGTTACTAACTTTGCTGCAGACGATGTAGTTGATGTCACCGGTACAAGCATCGGTAAGGGTTTCCAGGGCGTAATCAAGCGCTGGAACTTTAAAGGTGGCCGCGCATCGCACGGTTCGAGATTCCACAGGGCTCCTGGATCCATCGGTGCCTCTGCAACACCGTCACATGTCTTCAAAAACAAAAAAATGCCTGGCCAGATGGGCAATGTGAAGGTAACTATTCAGCGCCTCAAGATTGTTCGTGTTGATGCGGCTGATAACCTCCTCCTTATCAAAGGTGCGGTTCCAGGGCACAAGAATTCAATTATAACGATCAAGAAAAGCGTCAAAGCTTAGTATTCGGGAGTTTGTGTATGCCTTCAATAGCAGTATTCAACATGAATAAACAGCAAGTTGGTGAAATAGAGCTGTCTGATGACGTTTTTGGCGTAGAAGTCAGAGAAAGCCTAATTCATCAGGCTCTAAAAATACAACTTGCTAATCGTAGAGCTGGTACAGTTGCCGTCAAAAACCGGTCTGCTGTTTCTGGTGGCGGAAAAAAACCTTTCAAACAGAAAGGTACAGGCAACGCTCGTCAAGGTTGTAGCCGCGCTCCTCAGTATCCTGGTGGTGGTGTAGCTTTTGGACCACAGCGTAAGATCTATAATCTCAGCATGAACAAGAAAGCTCGTTCAGCTGCTCTCTGCTCTGTCCTAACCTACAAGTTGCAGAACAACAATATTACCGTTTTGGATAGAATTGAATTCGAAAATGTTTCAACCAAAGGTTTTGTCGGTTTTCTGAGCACTTTCGATCTGACAAAATCGTTGATAGTAACTGACGAGTTCAATAATAATTTGTATCTGTCCGCTCGTAATGTTCCGCATATAAAAATGCTGAAGCACGATGCGCTGAATATTCATGATATGCTTAAATACAAGCACATTATATTCACTCAGGACTCAGTACAATCTACCGAGGGAGTGTTGAACAAATGAATATTTATTCAGTGATTAAAAAACCGCATGTGACTGAAAAAACATCTTTGGGTTCTGAGACTAACAATACCGTTGCTATTGTTGTCGACAAAGATGCCAATAAGATTGAAATCAAGCAGGCCATGGAAAATCTGTTCAAAGTAAAAGTCGCTGATGTAAGAACTGTAAATGTTGCTGGCAAAGTTAAACGTTCTGGCAAAACTTTTGGCAAACGTTCCAACTGGAAAAAAGCATATGTTACGCTCCAGGAAGGGCAATCAATAGATTTCTTTGAAGTCTAACTAATACGTTTGGGGTTCACAATGGCAATCAAAAGCTATAATCCAACTTCAGCTGGACGCAGACATCAAACATGCTCTACGTTCGATGAAATAACAAAAACAACACCTGAAAAATCCTTGCTCGTTTCGCTTAAAAAAAGTGGCGGCAGGAATTCAAACGGTCGTATTACATCTCGTCACCAAGGCGGCGGTCACAAACAGAAATATCGTATTATCGATTTTCGCCGTGACAAAAGAAGTATTCCGGCAACCGTCGCAAGTATTGAGTACGATCCAAATCGTAGTGCTCGTATTGCGTTGTTGAATTATGTTGATGGCGAAAAACGCTATATACTAGCCCCACTTGATCTAAAAGTCGGTGATGTTATTATCAGCGGGCCTGAAGCTGATATTAAGCCAGGTAATTCTCTGCCACTACGCGCAATACCGCTGGGTACTGTTATTCATAACATTGAACTCAAAATCGGTAAAGGTGCACAATTAGCAAGAAGTGCCGGCACCTTCGCTCAGCTTATGTCCAAAGAAGGAAAATATTCACAGGTTAAGCTTCCTTCCGGTGAGGTTCGGCTTGTATTGCAGGATTGTTATGCAACGATCGGACAGGTAGGAAACACTGACCACGAAAATGTAAATATAGGTAAAGCTGGTCGTTCACGGTGGCTTGGTAAACGTCCTAAAGTTCGCGGTGTTGCAATGAATCCGGTTGACCATCCGCATGGTGGTGGTGAGGGTCGTACTTCAGGCGGTCGTCATCCTGTAACACCTTGGGGTATTCCGACTAAGGGATACAAAACACGTACCAATAAAACTTCCGATCGTTTCATCGTCAAAAAACGTAGTAAATAATCCGTTGAGAGGCTGAAAATTATGGCACGTTCTATAAAAAAAGGTCCATTCATTGATGACCACCTGAACAAGAAAGTTCTTGCTGAAGGTCCTAATTCGAAGAAAATAATCAAGACCTGGTCACGTCGTTCAACGATCAGCCCTGATTTTATTGGATGCAGCTTTGCCGTGCATAACGGTAAAAAATTCATTCCAGTTTTCGTAACAGAAAATATGGTAGGCCATAAAATGGGTGAATTCGCTCCAACAAGAACATTTCACGGCCATGCCGCTGATAAAAAGAGCAAAGTCAAGAAGTAGTAAGGGAGCTTTTAAATGGAATCCAATGCTAAACTCTCATCTGTACGCCTTTCTCCACGTAAGACTAGACTTGTAGTTGATCTTGTCCGTGGCAAGGGAATCCAAGATGCGCTCAATATTTTGCGATTTATGCCGCAACCTTCTGCTAAGCTAGTTTCAAAGCTTTTGAAGTCGGCAGTGGCTAATGCAGAGCAAAAAGGCGTGTCTGATGTTGATCGTCTTGTTGTAAAAACAATTTATGTTGATGGTGGTGCTGCACTTAAACGTTTTGTTCCTCGTGCAATGGGGCGTGCCAGCAAAATTCGTAAGCCTACTAGTCATATTGCTGTAACCCTTTCAGACTCGAAATAGTTTTTTAACGTGGAGGTGTAGGTTGGGACAAAAAATTAATCCGATTGGTTTCAGACTCGGTGTTACTAAAACTTGGGATTCAAAATGGTATGCTGAAGCTGACTATGCAAAGCTGCTGCACGAAGATCTTGCTATCCGTAAGTTTCTGAAAAAACGCTTGTACAGCTCTGGTGTCTCTAAAATTGAGATTGAGCGTGCGGCCAATAAGTGCAAAATAAATATTTTTACCGCCAGACCTGGTCTGATTATCGGGAAAAAAGGTTCTGAAGTTGAGACGATAAAAAAGGAGCTTGCTCTTATTTCGTCCAAGGAAATCTTTATAACAATAAACGAAGTCCGTAAACCTGAGCTTGATGCACAGCTTGTTGCTGAAAATGTCGCTCTGCAGCTCGAGCGTCGTATAGCTTTTAGGCGAGCAATGAAAAAAAGTGTTACTTCAACGCTTAAGTTCGGTGCAAAAGGTATTCGAATTACTTGTTCCGGACGCTTGGGTGGGGCTGAAATGTCCCGTACTGAGTGGTACCGTGAGGGTCGAGTTCCACTCCATACACTGCGCGCTGATATTGATTACGGTTTTGCTGAGGCAAAAACCACGTATGGTCTGATCGGCATAAAAGTATTAATTTTTAAAGGCGAAATACTGCCAGGTAAGTAATTTTTATATTGCATATAGGAGCACGCATCAATGTTAATGCCGAAACGGGTAAAACATAGAAAACAGATGAAGGGTCGGATGTCCGGTAAACCCTGCAGAGGTATAGAACTCTCTTTTGGTGAGTTTGGTCTTCAGGCTACAGAGTGCGGTTGGCTCGACTCCAGGCAGATTGAGGCAGCACGTATTGCTATGACCCGCTATATCAAGAGGGGCGGGAAAATCTGGATCCGAATCTTTCCAGATAAGCCACTTACTGCTAAACCTGCTGAAACCAGGATGGGTAAAGGTAAAGGTTCACCTGACTCATGGGTATGCGTAATAAAGCCAGGTGTAGTACTGTATGAAATGGAGGGCGTAACTGAAGAAGTTGCACGAGAAGCACTTCGGTTAGCTGCTCACAAACTGCCCCTGTCCACAAAGTTTATTATCAGAGGGGATGCACATGAAGCCTAATGATCTTAGAAAAAGTTCTGCTGAAGAGCTTGTTAAGAAGCATGCTGATTCAACACAGGAACTCTTTAACCTTAAATTTCAGCTGCACACCGGGAGACTTGAAAACACTTCCAAGCTGAAAAGCCTTCGTAAGAATATTGCAAGGATTAACACAATTCTCACCGAAAGTAAGGCAGGGGGAGTTTCAAAATGAGTGAACGCGGACACAGAAAAACGCAAGTAGGCGTTGTTGTAAGTGACAAGATGGAGAAAACGGTTGTTGTAAAAGTCGATCGGCTTGTCAAGCATAGCGTCTACAGCAAATATATTAAACGCAGTGTTAAATACAAGGTCCATGACGAAAATAATAGTTCAAAAGTCGGTGATCGCGTGCAGATTATTGAATGCAGACCTTTGAGTAAAGATAAACGTTGGAGCCTTAAACAGATTATTGAAAGCATCTCTTAGTATAGGGAGTAACATCTAATGATTCAAATGCAGACAGTACTGGATGTAGCCGACAACTCTGGCGCGAAAAAACTCTTTTGCATAAAGGTTCTTGGCGGTTCCAAAAGAAAATATGCAGGTATTGGTGACATCATTGTTGCTTCTGTTCGCGAAGCTCTGCCTAATTCTAAAGTCAAAAAGGGTGATGTAGTCAAGGCTGTCGTTGTTAGGACTGCAAAAGCTTTGGGCCGTCCTGACGGGTCGTACATCCGGTTTGATGACAATTCAGGTGTGGTAATCAATAATGCTAAAGAACCGGTTGGTACTCGTATCTTCGGTCCGGTTGCCAGAGAATTGCGTGCCAAAAAATTTATGAAGATTATTTCTCTTGCACCGGAAGTACTATAAAAATATCGGAGAATGATGATGCAAGTAACAAAACCACATGTTAACAAGGGTGATACCGTAATGGTTATCGCCGGTAAGGAAAAAAGTAAAACCGGTAAGATTCTCCAGTTGCTCCCTAAAAAAAGCGGAGTAATTGTTGAAGGTCTCAATCTGGTCAAGCGTCATGTCAAAGCTCGCGGTAATGAAGCTGGTGAAATTAAGGAGAAGGAAGCTGCCATTCATATCTCCAACGTTATGCCATTTTGTTCAAAATGTTCAAAGCCGGTAAGAACAAGTAAGAAAATTTTGGAAAATGGTGAAAAACAACGTGTTTGTGTAAAGTGTGGCACAACGCTTTAGAATACTTGGAGGAATTTGACTAATGTCGCGTCTAAAAGATTTATTCTTATCAGAAATTACACCCAAACTTCGTAATGACTTCAGTTATAAGTCATCAATGGAAGTTCCACAGATTAAAAAAATTGTTGTGAACATGGGTTTGGGAGAAGCAATCCAGAATGTAAAAATTCTTGATTCTGCTACAGCTGAGCTAGCATTAATCACTGGCCAAAAAGCTGTCATTACCAAGGCTAAAAAGTCTATCGCTACTTTTAAGCTTCGTGAAGGTATGCCTATCGGTTGCATGGTTACTCTGCGCCGCGATCATATGTACGAATTTCTAGATCGTTTGATTAATGTTTCTCTCGCCAGAGTCCGCGACTTCAAAGGCGTATCCGGTAAGGCTTTTGATGGGAAAGGGAATTATACTCTTGGTATTAAGGATCAACTTATTTTCCCTGAAATCAACTATGATTCAGTTGATAAAATCAAGGGTATGAACATTACAATAGTAACAAGTGCTAAAACTGACGAAGAAGGTAAAGCACTTCTCAAGTACCTGGGCATGCCGTTCAGGAACTAAGATAACTGGGAGGATTCTGTGGCAAAAGTATCAATGATCATCAAGTCCAAGCGAACACCCAAATTCAAAGTACGGCAGCACAATCGTTGCCCGGTTTGTGGTCGCCCTAAAGCGTTTTATCGTAAATTTGAAATGTGCAGAATTTGTCTGCGCAAGTACGCCTCGTCTGGCCAGATTCCCGGCGTGATAAAATCGAGCTGGTAACTAAAAGCCACATATAGATAAAGAGACAGGAGCACATTCACAATGTCCATGACAGACCCAATTGCTGACATGCTTACCAGGATTAGAAATGCCAACATGGTAAAGCACCAGAAAGTTGACATTCCATCATCAAATATGAAAGTCAGTATTGCTAATGTATTAAAGCAAGAAGGCTTTATAAAAAACTACAAGGTTATCTCTGATAACCTTCAAGGTGTCTTGCGCGTATATTTAAAATATATTGACGAGAAAGACAGCGTAATAAATGAGATTAAACGTGTCAGTAAGCCTGGTGGTAGAGTGTATGTAAAATCCGAGGATATCCCTTTAATTAAGAGTGGACTTGGAATAGCAATTCTTTCTACCTCAAAAGGTATTATTACTGATAATACTGCGCGCAAGTCAGGTGTCGGCGGTGAGCTGATCTGTACGGTCTGGTAATTATTGTGACAAGGAGTACTTTTAGATGTCTAGAATAGGTAAACTTCCAATTGAGATACCAAAGGGTGTTAAGATTTCATTTACTGACTCCGTTCTTTCAGTTCAGGGGCCAAATGGATCTTTAACTCGCTGTATAATGTCCATAGTCGCACTTGATATATGTGACACAGCAATCGTTGTTGCGCGCAGTGACGATTCAACCCCTGCACGAGCTGCTCACGGTCTTACACGTACCTTGATTAACAACATGGTCGTTGGAGTAACCAAAGGTTTTCAAAGAGACCTAGAGATTAACGGGGTAGGTTACCGTGCTGAAGTAAAGGGAAGAGAGCTTGTTCTTGCTCTTGGTTATTCCCATCCAGTCAATTTCATGATACCTGATGGGATCTCAATTGATGTTGAAAAAATGACTAAGCTTTCTGTTAAAGGATTTGATAAAGAGCTGGTAGGACAAACAGCTGCAAAAATCAGATCATTCCGGAGTCCAGAACCTTACAAGGGCAAAGGGATCAAATACGCTGACGAGACTATCCTGAGAAAAGCTGGTAAAACCGGCAAGAAATAGTCTTTATAAGGAGATTTTGTGGCTAAGACATCTATTAAAACAATTACTCGGCTTAAGCGCCAGGTTAGAGTACGTAAAAAAGTGCGCGGTACAACTGATCGACCACGCCTAAATGTGTTCAAGAGTGCACGTCACATTTATGCTCAGTTAATTGACGATACGAAAGGAGCAACTATTGTTGCTACTTCTACATTGTCAGAAACATTAAAAGATTTATCAAGCACCGGTAATATTGCAGCTGCTGCACTGGTTGGTAAAGAGGTAGCTAAACTAGCTCTCGCCAAGGGTGTCACGTCTGTAGTTTTTGACCGAAACGGCTTTCTCTATCACGGCAGGATCAAAGCACTTGCTGATTCAGCTCGCGAATCCGGGTTGAATTTTTAAGCGTACGGGAGGTTTTCTTTGAGTAGGATCAATCCAGCAGAACTAAATCTAAATGACAGAGTTGTCCATATCAGTCGTGTTGCCAAGGTTGTTAAAGGTGGACGTCGTTTCAGTTTTTCAGCATTGATAGTTGTCGGAGACGGTAACGGTCATGTTGGCTATGGTCTCTGTAAAGCAAATGAAGTGCCGGAAGCAATCAGGAAAGGCGTTGAGCAAGCCAAAAAGAACCTGATTAAGGTACCGGTTAATGCTAACCAGACAATCCCTTTTGAGATAGAAGGTAAATTCGGTGCTGGACGACTTCTTATGAAACCTGCTTCTGCCGGTACTGGTGTTATTGCCGGTGGTGCTGCACGTGCAATTTTTGAAGCTGCCGGCATCAATAATATACTGTCAAAATGTCTAGGATCAAATAACCCACACAATGTCATAAAAGCTGCTTTTGCTGGTCTTGTCCGACTCAAGACGCCGGAAGAAATTGCAGCTCGACGTGGTATATCAGAATAATTTCTAAATAATGCGGAGATATAATAATGAGCGACATGCTTAAAATTACACTCATAAAAAGCACTATATGTGCTCCGAAAAAACATTGTGCAGTCGTTGCAGGGCTTGGTCTTTCGAAGTTGAATCAAATAGTTCAGCGCCAGGACACTCCGCAAATCAGGGGTATGATTAACAAGGTTGGTCATTTATTGACCGTTGAATAGATAAAGGGGCTGACTTTCATGGAACTTAACAATCTGAGACCCTCTATTGGGTCAACAAAAAATCGTAAGCGCATCGGTCGTGGTACCGGTTCTGGGCACGGGAAAACAGCCACGAAGGGCCATAAAGGGCAGAAGGCTCGTTCTGGTGGCAGTATTAAAGCTGGCTTTGAGGGCGGTCAGATGCCTCTGCAACGCCGCTTACCGAAGCGTGGATTTACTCCTTTGGATCGCGTTGTCTATTCTCTTGTAAATATTAGCCAACTTGATGTGTTCGATGCTGGGACAAATATAGATTCTGATGCACTTATTTCCAAAGGTCTGATTAAATCAAACCGTTTTGCTGTAAAAATTCTTGGCAATGGTGATATCACTAAATCCCTCAAGGTAGTCGCTCACAAATTCAGTCAGTCTGCAAAAGATAAGATCGTAGCAGCCGGTGGCAGTGTTGAGGAGATTGTATAGTGTTTGAGGCTCTCCAGAATATCTTCAAGATACCTGAGTTAAAAAAACGAGTTTTGTTCTCACTGGGGATGCTTGCCGTATATCGTGTTGGTTGTCATATACCAACGCCTGGAATTGACCGCATAGCATTATCGCATTTCTTTAAGCAGACTCAAGGAACACTACTTGGCCTTTTTGATATGTTTTCAGGTGGGGCTTTAGAAAGATTGACAGTATTTGCCCTTGGCATTATGCCATATATTTCTTCTTCAATTATCTTTCAACTCCTTACTGTAGTTGTCCCCGCCATTGAGAAGTTATCCAAAGAAGGTGAGTCGGGTCGTAAAAAAATTATTCAATATACTCGGTACGGTACGGTAGTGTTGAGTATAGTGCAAGGACTTGGCGTTGCAGTAGGACTTGAGAGTATGCGCGGTCCAGCTGGTGAGTTAGTTGTACCTTCTCCCGGATGGGGCTTTCGAATAATGACTGTAATTACTTTGACGGCCGGTACAGCTTTTGTGATGTGGCTTGGCGAGCAGATGTCTGAAAAAGGCATCGGTAATGGGATATCATTGATTATTTTTGCTGGTATTGTTGTAAATATCCCGTCTGCTCTTAATAAAACTGTAAAACTTATTAATGCCGGTCAGTTATCACTTTTCATTCTCCTTTTTGTTCTTGCAATTATGTTTGCAGTAATCGCGGTTATCGTATTTGTAGAACGTGGTCAAAGGCGTTTATCGATTCATTACGCAAAAAGGGTTGTTGGTCTGAAAACATTCAACGCACAGACATCGCATCTGCCATTAAAAATTAACATGGCCGGTGTAATACCTCCAATTTTCGCTTCATCAATTATAATGTTCCCGGCTACAATTGCTAACTTTATAAATATCCCATGGGTTCAAACGGCAGCGAAGAGCTTGTCTCCTGGTAACCTTGTTTACAATATCTTTTTCGTTGCTTTTATCGTATTCTTTTGTTATTTCTATACGGCTGTGACTTTTAATCCAATTGATGTTGCGGAAAACATTAAAAAACAGGGTGGCTATATTCCGGGGATACGTCCAGGGAAAGAGACATCTGATTTTATTGATACAGTTCTTACTCGTCTTACATTTGCCGGTGCTGTGTATATTTCAATTGTCTGTGTGTTGCCTTCAATATTGATCGGAAAGTTTAATCTGCCTTTTTATTTTGGTGGCACTGCGCTTCTTATTGCAGTTGGTGTTGGTATGGACACCGTATCGCAGATTGAATCTCATCTGATTACTCGCAATTATGAGGGTTTCCTAAAGGGAGTCCGAATTAAAGGGAGACGTTAGTTGTGAATGTTGTGCTTTTTGGGCCTCCAGGTTCTGGAAAAGGAACTCAGGCCCAGTTCATTATTGATCGATATAGCCTACCACATATTTCAACGGGAGATATGTTGCGTTCAGCTGTAAAAGCTCAAACTCCCCTGGGTGTTTTGGCTAAATCTATTATGGACTCTGGTGGTTTAGTTTCTGACGATATAGTTCTCGGTTTGGTAAATGAGAGGATATCTCAGAAAGATTGTGACTCAGGTTTTATTTTAGATGGTTTCCCTCGTACAATTAGTCAGGCAGATTCTCTAAATGTATTGCTAGATAGATTAGGTAAAAAGATTGATATAGTGATCTCTTTGGAAGTTGAAGATGCTGAACTCATAAACAGGCTTTCTGGTCGCAGAGCTTGCCCGTCTTGTTCCAAAGGTTATCATCTCCTCTATGAGCAGCCTTCCGTAGAAGGTTTTTGTGATGTTTGTAAATCACAACTCATTCAGCGTAATGATGATGCAGAGTCTACAGTAATAAACCGCCTAAAAGTTTATAACGAGCAAACTTCGGCGCTTAAATCATATTTTGTAAAACTAGGTGTCCTTTACAGTATTTCAGGAAGTGGTACTATTTCTGAAATACAAGGTAGGATTTCTAAAATCCTAGATGTTGGTGGTAGTAGTGATCGTACTTAAATCTCCTCGTGAGATTGAGAGGATGAGACCAGCTTCTCGTTTTGTGGCTGAAATTCTTCAAGGTATCCGAGATTTAGTATGCCCGGGAATCTCCACTTTTGAGCTTGATCAGTTCGCAGCGTCAGAAGCCAGCAAACGAAAGGCTAAGTGCGCTTTTAAAGGTTATCACAATTATCCGAGCTCATTATGTTGTTCGCCAAATAATCAGGTTGTACACGGGTTTCCTAGTAAGGTCCCCCTCAAACCCGGGGATATTCTTAGTTTAGATTTCGGGATTTTTTTTGATGGTTATTTTGGTGATGCCGCAATAACGGTTCCCGTAGGCGCCATTACTGAATCAGCTGCTGCTCTAATAAGCGCGACTGAAAATTCTTTATACGCAGCAATTGATGCAGCAGTTCCTGGAAATAGAATTGGTGATATATCTTTTGCGGTTCAAAACTATGTTGAAAACAAAGGCTTTTCGGTAGTTAGGGATTTTGTAGGTCATGGTATAGGAAAAAATCTGCACGAAGATCCGCAGGTTCCAAATTATGGCCATACTGGTAAAGGCGTTAAGTTAAGACCAGGGATGGTTCTGGCAATAGAACCGATGGTTAACGAAAAATCTCATGAAGTTGAAGTATTAGATGATAAATGGACTGTTATTACGTCTGATGGCGGTTTGTCAGCTCATTTTGAACACACAATAGCAATAACCGATAACGGACCTGAGATATTAACGCGGTTATAATATGTAATCCGTGAAGGGGAGTTTATGAAAGTACGCGCTTCAGTAAAGAAAATATGTGACAAATGTAAAATCGTCAAACGTAAGGGTGTTGTTCGCGTGATCTGCGACATCCCGAAACATTCACAACGGCAGGGATGAGTTATTAAAGGGGGTATTTCCATTGGCACGTATTTCAGGTATTGATTTACCAAAAAACAAACGAATTGTTATTGCACTTACGTATATTTACGGTATAGGCAATTCTTCCGCTGAGAGAATTCTTGCTGCAAGTCAGATTAATCCTGATACACGTACTGATAAACTTACAGAGGCTGAAGTAGCTCGACTTCGCGAAGAAATTGACCGTAATTGCAAGGTTGAAGGTGATTTGCGTCGTGAGATTTCGATGAATATCAAGCGTCTTATGGACCTTGGCTGCTACCGTGGTCTTCGGCATCGTAAAGGTCTCCCATGTAATGGCC
>Ga0208613_1000456_pt1 | contig 13493 bp, 13 predicted proteins | sample CryBogmetaGMA6M_FD_184543 | JGI IMG/M metagenome (GOLD analysis project Ga0208613, IMG submission 184543) | Freshwater microbial communities from Crystal Bog, Wisconsin, USA - MA6M (SPAdes) | ecosystem: Environmental > Aquatic > Freshwater > Lake | place: Crystal Bog, Wisconsin, USA | collected... | reverse complement strand
GGGTACCTCCTACATGCTCTGACCCGGGGATGGGGAAATGGTTGCATGCCCAAGCCCCCCAGGGATGGCACCAGCAGACCACAGGTTTCAGAGGGGGAAGCGAAGGGCTCGGTTGCCGCTGAGATCCAGGGTCTCGGTATGAATGGTCTTGGGGCCGCGGACGGTGAGCGTGTGCCGGCCGTGGGACAGCTGCAGACTGCTGCCGTCACTCTCGATGCCCGTGTCCTGGCCATCCACGAAGACCTTTCCCGTGCCCGGGTAGGACTCCACCGTGATGGTGGCCAGCGCCGGCACGGTGAGGGTGGCCGCCTGCCCGGCAGTGACGCTGAGGGTCCGGGTGTCCCGGTAGAAGTGGGCGGTACTGCTCAGCTCCAGGCGATGCAGGCCCGGCGGCAGACTGACCTTGGCCCCGGGCGCCAGCTCCCCCAGGTCCTTGCCATCCGCCCGCAGGCGCACGCTGAACCCACCCGCCAGGCGCAGGCTGCCGGGGGCGGCGGGATCCAGCGCAGGTTCCAGCTGGGCAGCGTCTGAACCACCTTCTTTCAAGGCGAAGATGCGTCCCCCTGGAGCCTCCCCCGGGGCGAAGTCAGAGGCATGGCCCTGGGTACCCAGGGTCAGGGTGAGGCGGTGCGGAAGCCCTTGATTCCAGGTGACCTTTAGAGGGGTCACCCCGGGGAGGGCCTTCTCGTCCAGCACCACCGTGGCGCCGGGAGGCACGGAGTCGAGGGTCTCCTCCGTGACGATGGGCGCCAGCACGAAGGGAGCGGGCGTCGCCCCGGCCTTCACGTCGTAGCTGATGGGCTGAAAGCCCTTCAGCTCCAGGCGCAGGCGATCTCCGGAGGCCAGAGTCTGCCGGGTGGGGGTGCCCCCGGCCGGGCGGCCATTCACGGTGAGGGTGGCACCCGGCGGGGTGGTCTCGATCTGCAGGTGGACCTTCCGGGGGACCTTCAGGGCATACCAGCCCCCGGCGCTGCCGGCGACCAGGAGGAGGGCGGCGACCCAGGGCCAGACCTTTCGGCGGGGCAGGCTGGGCAGGGTTCGCACGGCATCAAGCGTCTCCGGCTTGATCTCGGTGCGGGGGCCCTCCTCCCTGGATGCAGCCCGGGGCCGTGCGGCTTCCAGGTGCCCGGCGCCCAGGTCCACCACGGCCTCGGCCAGCTCCCGCACGAAGGCCTCGCAGCTGGCGTGGCGGTCCTCGGGACGCTTGGCCAACACCCGATCAAAGACCCGCTTCCAGCCCTCGGGCAGGATGCCCGTCACCGGCGGCTGGATCTCCACCGGGGGCTCGTTCACGATGCGGTAGAGGATGGTGTTGATGGAGGTCCCGGGGAACGGTGACTGCCCGCTCAACAGCTCAAAGACCAGTACGCCGAGGCTGAAGAGGTCCGAGCGGGGGTCCGTGGTCCCCTCCTTGATCTGCTCGGGGCTGGCATAGCTGGGGGTGCCCAGGAAGGTGCCGGCCTGGGTCAGCTCTGCGTTGTCCCGGCGGGCAATGCCGAAGTCCATGAGCTTGGGCCGGCCGTCCTCGCCAATCATCACGTTCCCAGGCTTCACGTCCCGGTGGACGATGCCCTTGGCATGGGCGTGGTCCAGAGCCGCCGCGAGGCCGGAGGCGATGAGCAGCTTCTCGGGGATGCCGAGGGCCGGGCCATCCTTGATGAGCCCATCCAGTGGGCGGCCGGGCACGAACTCCATGGCCAGGAAGGGACCGAGGTCAGGTTCTTCCCCCACGTCGTAGATGGCCACGATGCCCGGGTGGTTCAGCAGACCCGAGACCTCGGCCTCCCGCTGGAAGCGCAGCAGGGTCTCGTGGCGCTCCGCCGGGTCCCGCAGGCTGTCCAGGCGCAACACCTTGATGGCCAGACGCCGCTTGATGCGGGGGTCTTCAGCCAGCAACACCCGGCCCATGGCACCGGCGCCCAGGAGGCCCAGCACCTGGTAGCGTCCGATGGTTCTGGGTTCGCTGGAATCGTCCGGTGCAGCCATGCCTGCCATCCTACCGGATGGATCGGTCAGCAGTCGCCAAATCGTTAGGATTCTGCTGGATTTTCCTAGCATCCATGACACAATAAAGCTGTCCCGCGGACCGGGACCGTGGGGGATAGATCCGTGATGGAAATCGTCAGGACCGTCGTGCTGGCCACCTACTTCGTGCTGCTCACCATTCTGAGCATCTACGGAGCACACCGCCTCTGGATCCTCTTCCTGTATTTCCGGCACAAGAAGGACGTCCCCCAGCCTGTGGGCGGGCCGGACTACCTGCCCATGGTGACGGTGCAGCTGGCCGTGTTCAATGAGATGAACGTCATCGAGCGACTGATGGACTACGTCGTCAAGATGGACTGGCCCCGGGAGAAGCTCGAGATCCAGGTGCTGGACGACTCCACTGACGAGACCGTCAAGGTGGCCAGTGCTGTGGTGGCCCGCTACCAGGCCCTGGGCTTCGATATCCAGTACCTGCACCGGACGGATCGCACGGGCTTCAAGGCCGGCGCCCTGTCCGAGGGCCTCAAGGTCGCCAAGGGCGAGCTGGTGGCCATGTTCGACGCCGACTTCCTGCCCACGGAGGACTTCCTCCGCAAGGCCGTGCCCCACTTCGCCAATGAGAAGGTCGCCTTCGTGCAGGGCTGCTGGGCGCACCTCAACCGTGAGTTCTCCCTGCTGACCCAGGTCCAGGCCATCCTGCTGGACGGCCACTTCGTCTTCGAGCACACCGTCCGTCACCGCTCCAAGGCCTTCTTCAACTTCAGCGGCACCGCCGGCATGTGGCGCGTGTCCGCCATCGCCGACGCCGGGGGCTGGGAGCACGACACCATCACCGAGGATGCCGACCTGTCCTACCGCGCCCAGCTCAAGGGCTGGAAGGGCGTCTACCTCAAGGACCTGGTGGTCCCCGCCGAGCTGCCCGTGGAGGTCAACGCCTTCAAGAGCCAGCAGCACCGCTGGGCCAAGGGCAATGCCCAGGTCATCCGCAAGCTCATGAAGACCATCTGGAAGTCCAACGAGAGCCTGCACACGAAGATGGAGTGCTGGTTCCACCTGACGGCCAACTGCAACTACATGCTCATGGTGGTGCTCTCCATCATCATGGTGCCGGCCATGGTCTTCCGGGCCGGTACGCCGGTCCACGTCCTGCTCCTGACGGATGGCCCCTTCTTCCTGTTGAACGCGGTGAGCGTGGGCCTCTACTTCGGTCTCTCCCAGCGCGAGCTCACGGACAACACCGGCTGGACCAAGCGCCTGAAGTACATCCCCGGCCTCATGGGCCTGGGCATCGGGCTGGCCCTCAACCAGGCCAAGGCTGTGCTGGAGGGCTTCTTCACCGACGACAAGGAGTTCAAGCGCACCCCCAAGTACGGCGTGGATGCCCTGGGCAACTCCGCTACCAAGCGCGCCTACAAGGTGCCCAAGAGCCTCATGACCTTCCTGGAGCTGGGCTTCGCCATCTACTACTTCGGCGCCCTCCTGGTGGCGGTCTACATCCGCAAGTGGGCCTCCGTGCCCTTCCTCTGGCTCTTCTTCAGCGGCTTCTCCTATATGAGCGTGCTCTCGCTGGCCGACGTCAAGCTGTTCCGGCGCCTGGCCATGGAAGAGCCCGACGATGAGGCCCAGAGCGCTGCGAACTTCGTACAGTAGGGCAACCTGCCGATAGGGCTGCATGGCCCGACCCTCAGGACCCCCTCGGCCCCGCGCCGCTGCCCTCCGCTACCGGCCGGAGGAGCCCTTCCAGGACGCCGCCCCCCGCCTCGTTGCCAAGGGTCAGGGGCTCTTGGCGGAGCGCATCCTTGACCTGGCCCGCCAGCATGGTGTGGCCATCACGAAGGACCCGGACCTGCTGGCCGCCCTGGAACCCCTGGATCTGGACCGCCTCATCCCGCCGGAGCTGTTTCAGGCCGTTGCCCTGACCCTGGCCGCCCTCTACCGGGCCAACCGGGGCCTGCTGCCTTCTCTCCAGGAACCCCTTGATCGACCTCCACTGCCACACCCTCCACTCTGACGGGACTGACACCCCGGAGGGACTGGCCCTGCTCGCAGATCAGGTGGGCCTCACCGCGCTCTGCCTCACGGACCACGACACCCTGGCTGGCATCCCGGCCTTCCTGGCCATGCAGCCCCAGGTGCGGACCCGCCTCCTGGCGGGCACCGAGATAAGCTGCCGCTACCTGGGCCACTCGCTCCACGTGCTGGGCCTGCTGGTGGACCCGGCCCATGCCCCCTTCCAGGCGCGCCTGCTGGAGCAGCGCCAGGCCCGGGAAGACCGCAACCTGCGCATGGTGGCCCGGCTGACGGAGCTGGGCTGTCCCCTCACCCTGGAGGACGTCCAGGCCCAGTCCAAGACGCCCCTGCTGTCCCGGGTCCACTTCGCCAAGGCCCTGGCCGCCAAGGGCCATGTGCGGCGCGCCCCCGAAGCCTTCGAGCGCCTCATCGGGGACGATGGACCGGCCTATGTCACCCGGGTGGAGCCCACCCCGAGTGAGGCCGCGCTCTGGATCCGCGAAGCCGGCGGCGTGCCCGTGGTGGCCCACCCCGGGCGCTTCAACGGCGGCCGGTTTCCGTGGGATGACGCCATGGCCGACCTGCAGCGCCAGGGCCTCGAAGGCCTCGAGGCCTACTATGGCGAATACCGGGCCTCGGAGCAGACCTACTTCCTTGGCCTGGCCGCCCGCCTGGGGATGGTCGCCACTGGGGGCAGCGACTACCACGGCAGCCACAAGCCAGGGCTGGCTCTGGGCCGAGGACGCGGGGGCCTGCGGGTGCCCGACGACCTCCTGGTGGCCCTGGAGGCCCGCCAAAAGTCCGGCAGCCATCCCGCAGGCTGAAGCGCAACACATCCAATCGCTTGGATGCCCGGCCCAGTCCCGATAGGCTGGGACTCCGAGGCAGACATGTCCAAACGGATCCTCCTGGTGGAGGACAATCCCATCAACGTGAAGTTCATCCAGACCGTCCTGGTCAAGAAGGGCGGCTTTGAAGTCCTCGTCTCCGAGGATGTCCCCGAGATCCTGCGCCTGGCGCTGGAGGCGGACCTGGCCGCGGTGATCATGGATGTGAGCCTCTCTGGATCGACCTATGAGGGCAAGAAGGTGGACGGCATCTTCATCACCAAGATGCTGAAGGCCGACGAGCGCACCCGCGACATCCCGGTGCTGCTGGCCACGGCCCACGCCATGTTTGGCGACCGGGAGAACTACCTGGCTGCCACCGGCGCCGAGGGCTACCTGGCCAAGCCCATCCACGATCCCGCCGTCCTCATCGACGCCGTCACCGCCATCCTGCGGCCCTGAGCATGGCCATCAAACCACCCCCTGTGACAGCCTACCGGCTGCTCATCGAGTACGACGGCAGCCGCTTCCAGGGCTGGCAGCGGCAGGGCTACAAGCAGACCAAGGAGGGCGTCCGCACGGTGGCGGGCAGCCTGGAGCACGTCATCCACGAGGCCGGCCTGCGCCTGCTGTACCTGGGCGGTGCTGGCCGCACGGACGCCGGGGTGCACGCCCTCGGCCAGGTGGCCCACCTGCATCTGGAGGCCCGCAATGCCCCCCGCCCTGGCGAGCTCCGGCGCATCCTCGATGCCGCCCTGCCCCAGGACATTGCCATCCGGGACCTGCGAAGCTGCCTGCCCCGCTTCCATGCCCGCCACGATGCCGTGGATCGCACCTACCTGTACCAGATCAGCCGCCGCCGCAGCGCCTTCGCCAAGCCCTGGATCTGGTGGGTGAAGCGCGGCCTGGACCGGGACCGCCTGGCCAAGGCCTGGTCGGCCTTCCAGGGCGACCATGACGTGGCCGCCTTTGCGGACCTGGACCCGGAGGAGGACGGCCGAGTGCGGATCATCTCCTGCGAGACGGCCCAGGCGGGAGAGCTCCTCCTGCTGAGGGTGCGGGCAACCCACTTCTATCGTCGCCTGGTGCGCCGCATGGTGGGTGCTGCCGTGGCTTGCGGCCTGGGCGAGGAGGAACCCCTCCGGGTGCTCGAGGACCTGCGCAACCCCACCGAGGCCGCCAACCTGTACTGGGGCGCCAAGGCAGCCCCCTCCTCGGGCCTCTTCCTCGAGGCCGTGCGCTACTCGGGGGACCCGGAACCCGACCCGCCCCGGGCCACAATCTTCCTGCCCTGAGGACCCCGATGCTCACCCGCGCCGATGCCTGGACCCTGCTCTCCGAGTGGACGCCCTCCGAGCGCCTGCGCATCCACGCTCTGGCGGTGGAGGCCGTGCTGCGGGACCTGGCCCTGAAGCTGGGGGAGGACCCGGAGCTCTTCGGCCTGGCCGGCCTGCTCCATGACGCCGACTACGATCGCTGGCCGGAAGAGCACCCCCACCGCATCGTGGCCTGGTTGCGGGAGCGCGGCGAGGAGCCCATTGCCCACGCCATCAGCGCCCACTACACCCACTGGGGTGTGCCCTACGACAGCCTGCTGGACCGGGCCCTGCTGGCCTCGGACGAGATCACCGGCTTCGTCATGGCCGTCGCCCTGGTGCGCCCCACCCGCACCGAGGGCCTGGAGCCCAAGAGTGTGAAGAAGAAGCTGAAGGACAAAGCCTTCGCCTCAGGCGTCGACCGCAGCGAAGTGGCCGAAGGCTTCCGCCTGCTCATCGAGCGCATCGGTGGCACCGAAGAAGAGCACCTCACCCGGATCATCGCCGTCCTGCACGAGCAGCGGGAAGTCCTGGGGCTGACTTAGCGAACAGAACCTGCAACCGCAGAAAAACCAAAAGAGTTTCTAACCACAAAGAACACAGAGAAGAACTTTTAACCGCAGAAGACGCAGTGCCCTAGGCCGCTTTTCCTTTGCGTTCTTTGTGGTTAACTGCCTTTTATCTGTGGTTTCAAGGTGCCCCTCAGGGCCACTGCTCGGGGCCGGGGAAGACTTCCATGCGGACCTGGGGCAGGCGCTGGCAGATGTGGGCTGCGGCGGCTTCCAGGGCGGGTCTCGACAAGGGCCTGGCAGCGGCTTCAGGGGTGGGGCGGGCCACGGTGTAGAGCTGAATGCCAGACAGGGTCCCGCCGCCGTCCAGGATGGCCTGCAGGCGGTCGCAGTAGGCATTCACCTCGGCGGGGGCAGGCCCCTGCCCTTGCCACTCCAGGAACAGGGTCTGGATGATGGTGGGCCAGCGGCGGGCCGTGGCCAGCAAGTTGTCCAGCACCCGCTGGAAGGGCACCCGGCTGCGGCAGATCTTGCGGTAGTAGGTTTCGGTGCCCGCATCGAGCTTGGCCCAGATCTCGCCCTGGTTGGCCATCAGCGTTGTGAGGCCCTGGACCACCTCAGGGGCCTGAAGGCGGGTGGCGTCCGTGATGAGCACCAGCTTCACATCGCTGAGGCCACGCCCTGCCTTCAGGTGGGCCACCCGGGCCACGGCCTCGGCAAAGGTGGACGCCGTGGTGGGCTCGCCGTCCCCACTGAAGGCGATGTCGTTGAGCCGCCGCTGCTCAGGGCGGGCCGAGTCGAAGGGCGGCGTTTCATAGATCTCGCCCGAGGCCCCCAGTTCCAGCAATACGGCCAGCTCCCGCTCCAGCTGATCCAGGTCCAGGTCCCGCCGCCGGGGTGCCACGGTGCGGTCCACCTCGCAGTACACACAGTCGAAGTTGCAGGCCTGATCCGGGTTCAGGTTCACCCCCAGGCTCAGGCCCCGGCTGCGGCGGGAGATGACCGGGTAGCAGTAGTCGAAGGCCTGCCACGAGCGGCGATGATCCAGGTGGGCCTTGATGAGATCCGTCATGGCAACAGGATAGCCCGGAGAGGGAGCTAGGGCTTCAGTCCCAGGACTCGGCGCACCTCTTCCAGGCGCCGGGTGCTGACAGCGATGGCGCCGCTCCCGAGCACCACCTCGCCCTTGTCCGTGAGTTCTCGGATGGCGGCCAGGCGCACCAGGGCATTGCGGTGGATGCGCAGAAAGGCCGTGCCCAGTCGCTCTTCCCAGAAGGCGAGGCCGCCATCCACAGGCCAGGGGCCCTCGGCAGTCCAGGCCTGGCAGTCGCCCAGATCCGCCACCAGCGCATCGACTTCCTCTGGCCGGAAGAGGCGGGTGGTGCCGCGCCGCCGGCCGGGGATCCGCAGCCAGTCGGCCTGGAGGGGGTCGCTAGCGGGACGGAGGCGCGCCAGGGCCTGGGCCACCTTCAGGCGGCTGATGGGCTTCAGCAGGTAGTGCACCGCCCCACCCTCGAAAGCCTCCACGGCGTGCTCCCGGTAGGCCGTCACGAAGACCAGGGCGGGCCGCGGCTCCGGGAGGATGCGCATGAGCTCCATCCCAGTCATGCCCGGCATCTCGATGTCTAGAAAGACCGCATCCGGCTTCAGCTCCGCCGCCAACCGCAGCCCCTCGACACCGTCTGCCGCCTCGCCCACCAGGCTCACGCCCGGCTGCTCTCTCAACAGGTCCGCCAGCAGCTGCCGTGCCGGGGGCTCGTCTTCCACGATCAGGATGCGAATCACAGCTGGCTCCAAAAACCTATAAAGGTCTGCCTCGGCTCCAGCACCAAGCTGCCATCCCCTCTGAAGCTGAGCGTGTAATTCCACTGGTCGTTCAAGGGGTCTGCGTACAGCGGTCGGTTCATGACCAGCCGATCAAGCCAGGTTCTGGCGAGCTTGATCTGCCGTTCCTGGGGTGCCACCGGTGCCCAGGTGCCGGTCCGCAGATCCAGCGTGTGCACCTCATTACGTTCCTGATAGTACCCGCCGGCAAGCTTCAGTCGGTTGCGGAGGGCCTGGGCCACGAGGCGGGTGGCGGGAGACATCGCCCGGCTCTCCATGTGGCTGGACATCAAGAGGCTGGACCCCCGCCCAACCTCTGGGGAGCGGGCCCCCTCGGCCTTGCGGGGGCGCGCCACCTGGACCAGGCGGCCATCTGGCCCCATCTGCTGGTGGACGACCAGGGACTGCCATGGGCTGCTTGGTGGTTGGTCCCTGGGAGCCCTGCACCAGATGAGGCTGCCGTCCTTCAGGTCCAAGGCCATGGTTCCCCCAGGGGTCTGCAGCAGGAGGGCATCGGGTCCCTGAAAGAGGCTCCATGAGCGATGACTGTCACCGCTGGGGGCTCGTTGAGGGGACCAGGGGAAGCTGGGGCCATCCTGCAGGAGGAGGCCCTCTGGGCTTATCCTGAAGCGGGCCGCCGTGCCACCTCCGCGGAGCTCTCTCCCCGAGACGCCCAGAAAGCTGCCGTCCCGGAGCGGATGAACGGCGACCAGCTCCTGTTCCGGGAGGCCCTCGAGGGCAATTCGCTCCCAGGTGCGGAAGTCCCGGCTCCGGTAGAGGGCCTGACGGCCTGTCACACGATTAATTTTTACTATTTGACCGTAGTCGATAGAGGAGTCGGCCCAACGGAAAGTATGGGCCACAAAGACTCGGCCCCAGACATAGCTTTGGCCATCGAGGTAGGCCAGGTAGCGAACCTCGCCCGACAGCATGCGCAGGGCCGCCGGTACCTCTAGGGCGCCCAGGGTGCCCCGGGGGCCTTCCTTGCGCAGGCGGACCCCTCTCCACCCGAAGTCACTCTCCTGGCGGATCAGTACGCCCTGCTCCCATACACTCAGGCGGGGGGGGTACTGCGCCATCAGGGGCAGGAGGCTGGCGAGGAGCAGGATGAAGGTGCGCATAAGCACCCCCTCACTGCTCGGACCAGCGGAAGGCTGCGCGGAAGCCCTCCGGGACCTGGGCCTGGGTGAGGTCCGAGGGGCGCCGCAGTCGGGCGCGCAGGTTGGACAGGGACTGCCCGGTTCCCGGGGCAACGAGGCTCAGCCCATCCCCTGAGTCCACCACGGCCACTTCGACCCCGCTGCCTAGCGCAGTGGCCGAGAGCGTCAGGCGACCCCCCTCCCTGCGCGGGGCGATGGCATGCCGGAGGGCGTTCTCTACGAGCACCTGGAGGGCGAGCACCGGGACTTCCCGATCCAGCAGGTCGTCGGGGATGGTCACCGTCACCTGCAGCCGGTCCCCCAGCCGCTGGCGCTCGATGGAGAGTAGCTCCTCCACCAAGGCGAGTTCCTCCCGGAGAGGCACCGTGGGGCGCACCGAAGCCCGGGTCACCTGCTCGAAGAGGCTGGCGAGGCGCTGGGTGGTCTCCTGGGCAGCCCGGGGGTCCTGCTCGATCTGGGCATTAAGCGTGTTGAAGGCGTTGTAGAGGAAGTGGGGGGCCAGGCGGGAGCGCAGGGCACCCTCCCTGGCCTCGGCTAGTAGCGCCCGGGTCTCGGCGGCCTGCAGCACCATCTCGGCCCCCAGGATGACGACTCCGAGGAGGAGGATCCAGAAGCCCACGGCCCCCAGGAATGGATGGGACACCCAGCCCCCCCAGACCGCAGTAGCGCCCTGGTAGAAAACGGACCGAAAGCCGCGCAGGTGCTCCGTGGCGAGCATGCCGAGACCGGAGGTGCACAGCGGAATCCCGGCGAGGGGCACGAACGTGCCCAGCAGACCAGGCCCCCGGCGGCGAACGACCAGGCGGCGCAGGCGATTGAGGGCCCACCAGCCAAGGGCGAGGATGAGCGCCAGCGCCACCAGCCGCCCGGCCAGGCCGAGCTGCGTGATATAGAGGGACCGATCCAGGACATTTAGGCCCTCGGACCGGGCCAGGGCCACCAGGTCGGGGTCCAGGTCCTCCAGGCGGATCATCTGAGGTTGGAAGCGCCACCGCCAGGGCTGCATGGCCAGGGCGCAGAGGAATAGGCGCCAGCCGAAGGCGCCCAGGGGTTGGGACTCGAGGGCCAAGAACCGTCGACCAAGGGAAAGAGAAGTCATGGGCACAGTCTCCAGGACGAGGGTCGGCCCTGTCCACAAGACAAGAAAGGCCTGGAGCAACGAACGGTGGCATTAAAGTCGCAGGCGTCCTCCCCCGAGCCATGAACGCACCCATGCCCCTGCGAAGCCTCCCTGTGCTCTCTTCCCAGAGAAACAATGAGCGGCCCAACCGGGCCGCTCATTGTTTCTCTTACCTGAAAAACCTAGCCCTTGAGCCGCTCAGCCAGGGCCTTGCCCATGTCGGCGGGGCTCTGCACAACGGTGATGCCGGCGGCGGTGAGGGCCTTCATCTTCTCGGCGGCGGTACCCTTGCCCCCGGAGATGATGGCGCCCGCGTGGCCCATGCGGCGGCCCGGAGGGGCCGTCTGGCCGGCGATGAAGGCCACCACAGGCTTCGTGACGTACTGCTTCACGAACTCTGCGGCCTCTTCCTCGGCGCTGCCACCGATCTCGCCGATCATGATGATGGCGTGGGTGTCCGGGTCGTCCTGGAACATGCGCAGGGTGTCGATGTGGCTGGTCCCATTGACGGGGTCGCCACCGATGCCGATGCAGGTGCTCTGGCCGATGCCCAGGGCGGTGAGCTGGCCCACGGCCTCATAGGTGAGGGTGCCCGAGCGGCTGACCACACCGACATTGCCCTTGAGGTGGATGCGGCCAGGCATGATGCCGATCTTGGCGATGCCGGGGCTGATGATGCCAGGGCAGTTGGGGCCAATAAGGCGGCTGTTGGGGTAGTCGGCCAGGACGCGCTTGACCTTGACCATGTCGAGGACAGGGATGCCCTCGGTAATGCAAACGATGAGCTCGATGCCGGCTTCCAGGGCCTCGAGGATGCCATCCGCCGCGCCTCCGGGGGGCACGAAGATCATGGTGGCGTTGGCGCCGGTCTTGGCAACAGCTTCCTTGACGGTGTTGAAGACGGGGAAGCCGTCAACCTCGGTGCCGCCCTTGCCGGGGGTCACGCCGCCGACCACGTTGGTGCCGTAGTCGCGGCAGCCCTTGGCGTGGAAGAGGCCTTCGCGGCCGGTGATGCCCTGGACGATGAGTTTGGTGTGGTTACCCACGAGAACAGCCATGTCATACCTCGCAAAAATGATTCAGTTGGGTTCCGTGGAGGAGCTACTTGATCGAGGCGACGACCTTCTCGGCGGCGTCCTTGAGGTCGGCGGCGACGATGAGGTTTAGGCCGCTGGCAGCCAGGATGGCCTTGCCTTCCTCGACGTTGGTGCCCTCGAGGCGCACCACCACCGGCACCTTGATGCCGATCTCCGTGGCGGCCTTCACGATGCCACCAGCGACGATGTCGCAGCGCATGATGCCACCGAAGATGTTCACCAGCACGGCCTTCACGGCGGGATCGTTGAGGATGATGCGGAAGGCGTTCTTCACCGCGTCCTCGGTGGCGCTGCCGCCCACATCGAGGAAGTTGGCGGGGGAGCCGCCGTGGTACTTGATGATGTCCATGGTGCCCATGGCCAGGCCGGCACCGTTGACCATGCAGCCGATCTCGCCATCCAGCTTGATGAAGTTCAGGTTGTACTTGCTGGCGTCAATCTCCTCCTCGGCCTCTTCATTGAGGTCGCGGAAGGCGAGGACATCGGGGTGCCGGAACAGGCCGTTGTCGTCGAAGCCGATCTTGGCGTCCAGGGCGGTGACATCGCCCGCCTTAGTGACCACCAGGGGGTTGATCTCCACCATGGAGCAGTCCTTCTCCACGAAGAGCCGGTAGAGGTTCTGCAGGAAGACCACGCCCTGCTTGAAGGCATCGCCCTCGAGGCCCAGGGCGAAGGCGACCTGGCGCGCCTGGAAGCCGCAGAGGCCCAGGGCGGGATCGACGGCCACCTTGACGATCTTCTCGGGGGTCTTCTCGGCCACTTCCTCGATCTCCACGCCGCCCTCGGTGGAGGCCAGGATGGTGATGCGGCTGGAGGAGCGGTCCACCAGGAAGCTCAGGTAGAGCTCCCGGGCGATGTCCACCGGCTTGGAGAGGAACACGGTGCGGACCTTGCGACCCTCGGGGCCGGTCTGCTTGGTGATCAGCTGCATGCCGGCCATGGCCTTGAACAGCTCGGCAGCCTTGTCGGGATCCGTGGCGAACTTCACGCCGCCGCCCTTGCCGCGCCCGCCGGCGTGGATCTGGGCCTTGACGACGCTGGCGCCGCCGAAGCCCTTGGTGATCATGCGGGCCTCCTCGGCGTCCTGGGCCACCTGCCCATCGGGCGTGGCCACCTTGTACTTCCGAAGCAGCTCTTTGGCTTGGTATTCATGGATGTTCATGGGGGCTCCAGTTAGGTCACTCTCCAGTCTAGCGGCCGAAGGCCCGGGATCGAACCCCGAAGGCTGTGACCCATGGCATCCTTTGGGTGTTGCGGAGGCCCCATGGCCCAGCTGGATCGCTTGCTCTCCCATGTCATCACCAAGGCTGGCACCCGCCTGGAGGTCAAGGCGGACCGGAAACCCCGACTGGAGCTCAAGAATGGGGAGGCCATCGACCTGCTCCCCACCCCCCTGCCCTCGGTTATGGTGGATGTGCTGTCGGGGGATGTGGTGCCAGCGGACCTGAAGGTGGCCTGGCAGCGGGATGGCGCAGCGGACTTCGAGTACGAGCTGTCCGGGATGACCTTCCGCATCCGCTTGAGCCGCTACATGGACTCCCCCCACATCCTGGCGGAGCTGAAGGGTCCGGCCAAGCCACCCCTCTCTGCCGCCCCCATGGTTGAGGTCACCCAGCCCTCAGCGGCTCCGGCCCAGCCCCGGCC
>Ga0208613_1000455_pt1 | contig 13512 bp, 14 predicted proteins | sample CryBogmetaGMA6M_FD_184543 | JGI IMG/M metagenome (GOLD analysis project Ga0208613, IMG submission 184543) | Freshwater microbial communities from Crystal Bog, Wisconsin, USA - MA6M (SPAdes) | ecosystem: Environmental > Aquatic > Freshwater > Lake | place: Crystal Bog, Wisconsin, USA | collected... | reverse complement strand
GCTAATAACTGCGGTTGTTGGCTAAGGGCAAACGGTAAAATAATTTCGACTTCAATTTGTCCGTTTAAGTAATGGATTCTAAAATCTTCTATCGCTGTTTTAAACTCCACCAGATACTTGTCCAATAATACTTGAACATCTGCGCGGGTTAGCGGTTTTCCCGACTCGAATAAGGCTTCATCATTTTCAGGATCAATATGCACCAAGACATCCATGACATCATCAAAACGACTGATTAATTCATCCCTGACGGTATCGCCGATGCTATGACCTTCGGAAACGGTGATGCGCGGATCAACAACGATATGGGCATCAATCAACGCGTCTTCGCCCATTTGCCGGGTTCTTAATAAATGAATGCCTTCAACGCCATCAATAGTCATGATGGCTTTGCGAATTTCGGAGATTAGTTTGGGCGGCAATGAGGTATCAACCAATTCTTTGATGCTCTCCAGAACCAGACCCAGGCCAATTTTGGCAACCATTAATGCCACCACAATGGCGGCAATGGCATCGGCCAGTGGATAGCCCAAAATAACAGCACCTATGCCAAATAATACGACAATCGATGAAATGGCATCACTGCGCTGATGCCACGCATTGGCCATTAATAATTTTGAGCGGGTTTTTTTAGCAATGCGTTTGGTGTAATGATATAACCATTCATTCACCAAAATGGATGCCGCCGCAACACCCATGCCCAGCACATTGGGCACCGGAAGATGTTCAGGGTGCGCCATTCGATTCATCACCGACCAGGTAATGGCTCCGCCAATGGCAATTAAACTGATGCCTAAAATAACGGTTGCGATGGTTTCAAAACGACGATGCCCATAAGGATGATCATGATCGGCTTCGCGGCTGCCCAATCTAACCGCAATAATCACTAAAAGATCGCTGAGTAAATCTGATAAGGAATGAATGCCGTCAGCGATTAACGCCGCTGATTGTCCCAGAATGCCAAAACTGATTTTGATGAGTGTCTGAAAAACATTAACCGCCGCGCCCACATAGCTGGCTCTGGCTTTTAGTTTATCCATTTTTGCAGCGTTAAGAATTTCAGCCATTACGCGCCGACTTCCAGGGTAATGCTATATTCATGATCGCAGACTTTGGTTTCCAATACTTTATGACCATTAATACGACACCACGTCGGAATGTCCTGCATGACACCGGGGTCTGTGCAAATAACTTCCAACTGGTCGCCAGTTTTAAGTTGTTTAACTTTATCTTGGGTACGTATAACAGGCAACGGACAAAGCAGGCGCCGTGCATTTAGGGTTTCTTTTATCATTTAAGGGCAGGTTTAGGATTTAAGGCAAAAGGCAAAAGGCGAAAGGCGAAAGGTGCAAGGTGCAAGGTGCAAGGCAATGGCAAAAAACAATCCCTTTCGCCTTTCGCCTTGTATCTTTCGCCTTGAATTTCAAACATACCATTCCTTGGGTATTTCTTCGTTTGTTAACGGCTTAACCTGAAGCGTTCTTTCCGATCCCTCTTTGTCCCTGACCTTAATATCAACTTGTTCGGCATGGCGGCCTTGTCCGTAGCGGGCAACAATTCTGGCGGCCAAATATAAATCCTCAGCAGACGTTGTACCGTCAATCAAGGCTAACGGCCCGGTATGGCTTAGGCAATGCATACTGGTAAACTCTTTTTTATAGCCCTCCAAAAAGCGTCCTTCACCTTCTTCCCTGGCGATAATCAGTTTGAAATGCTTTTCGGGTCTGATATGTCGACCGACTTTTAACAACATCACGTCATCCAGTTCGTAATCTTTGCTACCCTGAGCTTTCCATAAATCGACCAGTCTTGCCGAATAGTATTTGTCCGTCAGAAAACAGCAACCACCCGCCGGTTGGGAATAATCATCAATACCAAATTTCTCGGCCAATGCCATTTGCGGCTTGCGTGAGCGTCCGGTAATATCACATAACTTTTCTCTATCGACCCAACCTTCAAGCTCAGGGCGGGTTGCGGGTAGATTCTTGGCACACATGGGACGCAACAATAAATCATCAGCACCTGACTGTTTTGCCACGATGGGCATTTTTGATTTGGTTTGTGACATGGGGCGTTGGCCGATGACTTCACCGGTAATAATAAAGTCAAAATCGTTTTCAACAATCCATTGTTTGGCTTTATTAACCATGAAAATTTTGCAATCCAGGCAAGGATTCATGTGTGTGCCATAACCGTGTTTGGGATTAATCAGCACTTTTTTATAGTCTTCAACAACATCAACAATATGCAGTTTTATGCCTAACTGTTCGGCAACCCATAAGGCATTATTACGCTTGGGTTTGGCTTTGTCGCTTTCACGAATGGCGTGCGTATGACCTTCTACACAAAAACCCGTAAAAAAATTAATGCCTTCAACATGAACGCCTTGTTCCATGACTATTTTTGCCGCCAGCATTGAATCCAGACCACCGGAAATCAAAGCCACTGCTTTTCTTTGTTGACTCATAACACCTTTGTGTTTAAAAATTAGGCTATTATACCCAGTTATTTTATTTTGTGGCTTCAACTTCTGTCGTTACAATCCTTTCTATTATGATCAAACCCGCTGACTGAGTTAAAACGTGTAGCCATGATTTAATACAAAGGCGTTAAAAGCGAGTATCCGTTACCACTATTGGAATTTTGGTTATTTCTCTGTAGTATTAGGCAGCACGTTAAAATTTTCTGTTTTTAGCAGTCACTGTGCGCATGACTGAGTTGATTGGTTGTGCCTTTTTCTTTACTTTTAAGCATCGTTAAACCCGTCAGGGTTGGCAGGAGTTATCGTTTTATGAACTGGTATCTTGAAGTATTAAAAAAATATACGGTCTTTGAAGGTCGGGCAAGGCGAAAAGAGTATTGGTTTTTTATTGTATTTAATGTACTTATCAGCATGGTACTGGCAATTATTGACCGATTTACGGGTAATGTTGATCCTGAAACAGGCTTGGGTATGTTGAGCAGCCTTTATCCACTGGCCGTTTTGATTCCCGGACTTGCGGTATCAGTTAGACGATTACACGACACAGGCCGAAATGGCTGGTGGTTGCTGGTTAATTTGGTGCCTGTACTTGGCGCTATCATATTCCTGTATTTTATGGTGATTGATGGCGACCCGGAAACAAACGAATACGGGCCATCTCCCAAAGCTGATGAGGTATAACCATATTTGCCCCTCTTCCTTCAGAAGAAGGTGAGAAGGATTAATATTCAAGTTGTTTTTTTACACGATCCTAAATAGGTAGTCATGATCTTAAAAACGGAGATTGAGCCACGAAAAACAAGAAATAAATGAGTCAATAAAACATAGAATGAAGACACTCAAAAAACAGGGAACGATGGACATTACATGTGGAATTGATTTTGGAACGTCCAACACGACGGTCGCTATTGCCAAGGGCAATCATGATCCAATAATCCTGGTTCCGGTAGAAGACCAGCATTTAACCATCCCCTCGACTATTTTTTTTCCGCAAGAAAATCAACCGGTTTTATTTGGCCGTAAAGCGATTAATGCTTATGTCGCCAGAGAAGAAGGCCGGTTTATGAGAAGTTTTAAACGTGTGCTTGGCACGTCTCTGATGAAAGAAGGCACCATTATCGGTGGTAGAAAAACACAATTTGAGCATATTATTGGCTCCTTTGTTGAAAGCATAAAAAATAAGGCCGAAGTAGTGGCAGACCAAGAAATCAACACGGTTGTCGCAGGAAGGCCGGTACATTTTGTTGATGGCAATGACAAGGCCGACAAGGAAGCAGAAGGCCAGCTCGAAGCCATATTTATCGCCGCCGGTTTTAAAGATATCCGCTTTCAATATGAGCCCATTGCCGCCGCATTTGCGCATGAATTAACCATGGGTAATACCGAACGTTTAGCGGTTGTTATGGATATTGGGGGCGGCACATCCGATTTTACGATAATGCGTTTGTCGGAGCGTTATATCAAAAAACCGGATCGCCAAGAGGATATTCTTGCTAATGCCGGGATTAGAACGGGCGGTAATGATTTTGACCGGGCTTTAAGCCTGACCTGTTTTATGCCTTTATTGGGGCTGGGTTCTTTTTGGGGTTCCAAAGGTCTGGGTTTTCCCATAACGCCGTTCTTTGATCTTGCTGAATTGAGCAAAATTCAGTGTATGTACACGCGCAAATATAAACGGGATTTAAGGACGTTAATTAGTCAATCCAATGATAAAGTCCTTACCCATAGACTGCTGTCCATTGTCGAGGAAGAGCTGGGGCACACTTTGATGTCTATTGTTGAGGATACCAAAATTCAACTGAGCGCATGTGACCAAACAACAGCGGATCTTGCTTTTATTGAAGCCGGTTTGCACTCGAAGGTAGGGCGGTCACAATTTGAAGCGTGTATCGCTGGAAGTATTGAGAACATACGGGACACTATTAATAGTTGCGTGGTGATGGCGGGCGTAAAAACAGCCGATGTGGCTCTGGTTATCTTGACGGGCGGCGGCACCGCCATGCCGATACTGCAAAATATAACGCGGCGTATTTTTCCACATGCCGATATTTCTGATGGTAATCGCTTATCAAGTGTTGGCTTTGGCTTGGCGTGTGATGCAAGACGATATTATTTAGGGGGGCATTAAATAAAAACCGGCAGTTATGAGCAAACCTCTCTGAAGCGGTGTTGATATTTGAGGGCAGTAGAGTAGAAAGTCTCAGTCTTTAATATAGCCCAAGGCGCTTTTTCATGGCGTAAACAATTTCGTCATTAACGTCTAACAAGGCATCAAAAATCTGGCATCGCACCATTTTCCATGCCAGAGAAAGATACTCAATAGGCTGACGTGGCGCAAGCTAACCTCGGAGTTGCGTATGGATCTGGCCATGGTGTCTCACAAGATTATGTTCACGCCCTTAGGTGATTTCCGGAGAATATTTTACCCATTAAAAGCAGGATTTTCCCAATCAAGCAAACGATTGGATTCGTCTAATGGGTAAGTTCTTTCGCAGAAATCACCTTATACCTATCAACCATAAATTAATCTCCGTAGAGACGCGATTTATCGCGTCTAAATGATAACCCGTGGGTTTTCGGATGTAGGGATGCGATAAATAGAGACGCGATAAATCGCGTCTCTACGGGGACGATACCTGTATATTGCCGCCCATGTGCGGTTAACAGGCTATTCATTGTTCATAGTTTAAGGTGATTTCCGGAGAATATTTTACTCATTAAAAGCAGGATATTCCCAATCAAGCAAACGATTGGATTCGTCTAATGGGTAAGTTCTTTCGCAGAAATCACCTTATGTCCAAATTTTAGTCATGAAGAAGTGGCGTTTTTTGGGGAAATTAAAAAGTGGTTCAAAGCCCCATCATCTGTAGTGCTGCAAAAAATTCTATGAAACAATTCTGCCGTTTGTTTAAATTCACCCATAATAGTGTTTCGGTAATGTTTGATTTTGCTTGATATAGTTTGATCTTCAATTGACCCTTTTTTTTAACCGTTAAATACATGAGTCTCCAACGAAACCCATTTTATGCAAAAACTTGTTATCTACAATCACGGCAAAGACAGTATCCCGTGGGGTGAAAAACCAATAGCACTGGCAGACGTTGCCAAACGGCGCGGCTTTATGTTCATCAGCCCCGATTACCAAAGTAGCAACGATCCCGATCTACGCGTTAAACAATTGCTGGCAATGGAGCTGTCAGTTTATCAGGATATTATTCTGGTCGGTTCCAGTATGGGGGCTTATGTGGCAACGGTTGCCTCTGAGATCATCAGACCCAAGGGCTTGTTTTTGATAGCACCTGCCTTTTACTTGCCGGGTTATCAATGCACTGAGTTTAACCCTTCTGCTGACCGCATCGAAGTGTTTCATGGTTGGCAAGACGAGGTTGTGCCGCCTGAAAATGTTTGGCGATTTTGCCAACAACATCGCGCTTGCCTGCACCTGCTTGATGCTGATCACCGCTTGCTCAGTATTTTGCCTGTTATGGCGGATGCCTTTGACCGGTTTCTTCTCGATTGTGCTGATTGATTGGCGTAATCAATTAGCTGAAGCAGTTGTCATTTTAGTGGTTGCCAACCTGGAATAAGGACTTGATAGTCTATGAATATTTTTAAACGCGCACATATTCGCTATATTCTGCATCGCCATGCCATCCCCCATGACTTGTGGGCGGAAGCAACTGAAAAGCTGGTCGTTTTACAGGGGATGACTGCTGTTGAAAGAGCGCACTTGCGTGAATTGACGACGCTATTTCTGCACAACAAACAATTCGTCGGTGTACAGGAACTCCAGCTTACCGACGCGATGTGTTTACTTATCGCCGCACAAGCCTGTCTTCCGGCACTTGGCCTTGGTATTGGCTGTTTATCGGGTTGGACTGAGATTATTGTATATCCGAGTGCATTTCGGATTAACAGAGACGAAAGGGACTCGGCGGGAATTGTGCATCATCAGGAACAGGCACTAATCGGTGAATCATGGTCGCGCGGACCACTGATATTGTCATGGGACGATGTTGAAGAGGATATACAGGGGAAACAACCTGGCCGCAATGTCGTGATCCATGAAATTGCCCATAAACTGGATGTGCTGAATGGGCCCGCCGACGGCTTCCCGCCATTGCATCATGGCATGGCAATCATGGCGTGGTCAACTTCACTCAGCACCGCCTATGAAAGTTTGGTAAGACAAGTTGAACATCACCATCACATTGGTATAAACCCTTACGCAACGACCAATCCTGCCGAGTTTTTTGCGGTAATCAGTGAATATTTTTTCTGCACCCCAGAAATCCTTTACACCCACTTTGCCGACGTTTACCGGCAACTACAGCTTTATTATAGGCAAAACCCACTGTTGCGCCGCCACCCTATTGGCTAAAAGTTACCTGTTACCATTGACAGCAAACGACCTAAAGTACCAGTCGGCTATGATTTTACGCTTCTCTAAACCGGACAGTCGTGACGTGCTGTAGCCGTCCCATTGCAGTCATTGAAACATAACGCCGGGCTAAGCGGCTGAGTGGAAAAGCACGCAACGTACCAAACCGGCGCAACACTGCGAAGCAGCGCCGGTTTGGACTGTCCGATTGAGCAACTTGTTAGTTAGCGATTTTCCTGCTTAACCAACTCAATCTCACCAGGTCTCCACGTCTTGTCGAACCACGGCTCAAGCGGCCCGTACAAGCGCAGAATCATGAACCAGCCTTTGCCGGAAATGGTTTGTACCCAATTGGCTTCCTTCCCGCCCGGAGCTTTGGGACCAAAATAGACATCAACCGAGCCGTCCTTGTTGACGACCATATCCTTGTTCTGGCTGCTGACGCTGGGGAATTGCTGGTCGGTCTGGATCATCGAGCGCGTCTGATTGTCATAGACGATGACTGACCAGAAGTCTTTCACCGGAATATTAGGAGGCAGGTGCAGCTTGTAGTTCTTCCCGCCATCGAATGGATTGCCATTTGCGTCCTGTGCTCTCCAAGGATATTGAGAACCTTTGCCGACCATTTTCTCCGCCATCGCTGGGGTGACGCCAGTGGCGAAATAGTAATAGAAGGCGGCCCCATCCAGATTCGCTACGCCAGGTGAGCTTTCGAACTTGTAGCCACCAAAGAAGGGTAGACGCCACTGGCTGTCTGGATAGAAGAAGGCATCTTTATCGCGAATTCTGAAGGCGATTGCTCTCGCGGTCACGCTGCCAATGTTCGCGGCGTCGGTCAGAATCTTTTTCATCCGCGCATCGGGATTGAATGGCTTGCCTTTCTCAATGCCTATCGAGGCAAACAAACCGAGCGTAGTGGGGTCGCTTCCTTCGCTGGGCTCTTCCTGAACGGCTTCGTTTAACAGACTCCAGAAGGTGTAGTCGGCAGGCGGAACAAAGTTGGAAGGAATGCCTGAGGCATTGACGAACTTCATCTCTGGAGGATTAGCCGCATCGGAAAGCTGATATATCTTCAAATACTTCTTGACGGCTTCAACGCCAGGCTTGGTCGAGTCATCGACGAGAAAGGAGCGAAAGGGCATCCAGTTGCCGTAGGTATTGGGTCGCACAACGAAATAACCCTGAGGTATTTCACCAGTGTAACCAGGAGGTAGAATCAGATATTTGCCACCCTTGCCTTTGTCTTCACCCGTGATACCGATGTCGGCAACCCATTTATACCAGAAGTCATCAATAGCACCCAGCACCATGGGTGGAATCTCTACGACCAGTGGTCCCTTTTTCGTATCAAGCCAAATGAAGCTATAGATGGTGTTGTCATTCGCCGTAAGTTCTATGGTTTTCGAATCTACGAGGTTTTCCCAGATGACATCCGTCTGGTTTACCGGTCCAAACTCACGGAGTGTGGCACGCATACCGACCTGGTTCACTATCGGGATAGCCAGCAGGTAGGCTTGCAACGCACGCGAAGCATCCAGGTTATCGTAGACTTTCTGCGTAGTTGCGTCATCGGGGTAGCCGTAGTTCAGTTTTAAGTTGCCGATGGATGTCTTGACTTTGTCCGGCACCGCGACACCGGGTGCGATAGGCGTGGTCATTTTCATCTGCTGTGGGTTTGCTGCGGATATGGAAGTTGCCCATAACAAACAAGGCAGAGCCGCTGTAAGAAGGTATTTTGTGAAGTCGCTTTTCATTTATTTCCCCTTTCTTTTGCAATTTAATTGAGTGTGATATCCCAGCTAGCTAACAAGTTATAAGCTGGGTCTTGTTAACAGTCATCATTTTAACCTTGATTGAAAAAAACACCTTTTAACGGTAAATAATCTAAAAAGTGTAACATGCCAATGCGCGTAAAAAAACAGTCGTTGCAGTATTGTTTATAAGTTCATTCAAGGAATTTAACCTGTCAGAGTTAATAGCCTACTTATTTGTAGCGGCCATGATTTGCTTGATTATGGCTCTGCTTAATTTCATTTGTGAGATTTATCTGGCAACAGCACCTGTCCGTGGTGAATCATAAATCAAAACTTGTCACGCAAAAAAGAAGAATATTGTTGATCTTTGCAAATGTTCATACTGCTTACTTTTATTGATTTACTGAAGGCGCTATTTCCCGATTAATAAAAGTGCTTTATGAAGCGGGGCGCTCGAAACCTTGATAGTCCCCTCCAAGGGTTGATTCAATTCCAGGATAAGGAAAATAGCGCCGGACATCGATATCGCGCAGATTAATAATGCCGACATTGCCGTCCGGTTTCGAGGAGCCAACAGGCCAAATTGGGCGAACAGGACGGTGAGCCAGAAGGTGAGTACCACAAGAAATACCCTCGGCAATTTGGTCTGTGACTGCTCGATTAACATCCATCGTGATTGCATGATGTCATCAATTAATTGCAAGGCCTGAGTTTGAAGATATTTTTGGGAGTCATTCTTTGGCGAGAGTTCACGAATCTTGTTATAAACAACAGCCATCTCGGTTTCACTTTCCATCTTCGCCAAATCCGCCCCATGATTGCTTTCGTTAGGCCAGATGCGCTCGATTCCGGAGGCAACGGCCTGAGGCAAAAGCTCCCGCACCTCTTTCGCTGTCGGTCCATAACGAGACAAGTAATAGTCGAGCGTGATGATCTTAGCGCTCGTTTGGGTAATACTTAAGGTTGCAACATCGTATGTGCCTTTTGCCGAAGTGACCAGCAGACCAATAATCAAAGCGATCAACGTAGCCATCATATCGGCCGAGGTCATCAGAATATTTTTGGAGTCTGCTTGCGTGTGATCATCGGGCAGGATGACACGAAGGGTTGAACCCAGCAGCATGCCACCGAGCATAAAGGCAAAAATAGTGAACGCAATTAACAGAGCAGGCATCAGTTACCAGTCCCTTACTGTAGCCAAACCATAATTAAAAGTTCTTATAGTTGTAAAGAATGGCGTCATTTGTTTACCTAATAATTCAAAAAAAATAATAAGCATTATTTCTATAACCTTTGCAGTTGCATCACATTAAAAATCATAAGACTATTGGCTCCATGTGAAATCTAGTGGATAACGAATATTATAGCCATGAACAATGTTTTTAAAAAACGGCTTGGCTTAATTTATGCCTCTATTGTTAAAACAATGCTCCAATCAAGTTATTAACTAGCGGTTATTTTACTTCTGCTTATTCAAAAAAACACGCCACGGTGATTTTTAAATGACTGCCGTTGAACTGTTTGCAAGGTAAGTAACACTCGAAACTGTTGACTGGTTAGGCCTTATGAATTAGGGACATTAAATGTCAAGCAATAACTTTCACTTGGCAATCAATAACAAGCTTCACTTGTCACATAAAATGTGATGTAAAAGTCTAGAAAACTCATTGGCCGTTTACGTTTGTTGGCCCCTGCTGCGATGAGCGGCGAATAGTCGATAACCGGGCGGTTAAGTGTGGCATGATCCATTTTATTAACTTCTCGCTCCGTCATGATTTCTTCTATAACACGATAAGACACACCATAACGGACATAGAAAAAAGCAGCGTAAAGAATAATATCTTTTGGAAAATAGGCGTCTTTAAAACTGATCATCGCTTCATCCAGCCGCTAAAAATTGTAAATTATCCCTCGATCTGAAAAATTTTGCCACAGAATCTATGAACTCCATATCGCAAAATTGCTTGCCGTAAAGCGGATGATGGTGAATGACTCTTAATGGCCGTACTTATTCTGTCGAATAGAAAAATAATATTTTTTATCGGGCATAAGGTATTGAACTGCAAGCCTCTTAAGGTGTATTCTGACAGCAACCAGATAGTGAGGATGCAGTCATGAGCCACCCTATAAATTTATTACGGGTCATATTTCAGGATCCGATCAGCGGCAACATCCATTGGCGCGAAGTCGAATCTTTGCTTCATCACTTGGGGGCCCGTGTCGAACCCAGTCATGGGGCACGTTTTCGTGTAGTTCTGAATGAGGTTGAAGGCGTGTTGCATCATCCACATCACGGTAGTGTCTGCACTAAACAAGACATTAAGCATCTGCGTGAATATTTGGCGCGGGCGGGCATCAGTCCCTCACTCTACGATGTGTAAACAGACAGATAGCGCTCTGAACCTCCTGTATCCCTTTTGGGGAAAATTTTTAACCGGGCTCAAAATCAAGCAGGCACAGTTGTTTGGCTTTATGTAAGCGTCCGTTTAACAACGCCTGTTTAAGGGCTTCAATACGCCGCATATAAATTTCAGTTTGTTCACCAAAGGCTTGGGGCAGGTGATGACGTTCCAGGCGCGACAAATGACCATCAAAAGCGGCCGATACACTGAGTAAATCAAGAATAAAATAACGTTCCCGCGCGTTGACCTCATTAAGTAAGGTTAAAAAATCTGCCCAGTTATCGTATTCACAACGGTCGTCTATTTCGTAGTTTTTGCACAGCGTGCTTAATAAAACCAGCATATTAGGATGATGATTTTGTGACAAAACCATCATGGTGGCTACCGCCCGAATAGCGCCTTCTTTGGCCTTGGGCGATAACTGATAAATAAATTCGGGCCGCATGATTTCATCGGCAATATGCCGCGCCAAACGATTACCAAACAGTCGCAACCGGGCTTCTCTGGCGACTTTATACATGACGACTGCATCCCAAATACCGGTGACCGGTATCGCAACCCAGGCAAAACCTAAACGTGAACCGCCTTTGCCAAAAACACGTACGCAAACAAATTTAATAAACACGCTACTTAACAGCACTTTTGCTTTGTATAACAGGCCGATAAACAATAAGCCGGATTTCGGGACATGTTTAAGCGGATCAATGCCAAGGTAGTGAATAACGGGATCAGGGACTTCCAAAGCGGCTCTGGCCAACATATTAGGCGCCGTATAAGCGTCAGTCAAAAACGGGTCGTCATACCCGTCATGATGTCCCGTCAAGCAGGCAAGCCGGTGTACGGTTCTCAGTCCCAACCAAAATAATACCGTCATTTCAAGCGCCAACAGGGCGGTGATCAGGAACAAATAACAACCGTAGTAAAGCAAAGTGTCCAGGCGTCCCGCATATTTCCATTCAAACCACACACTCACTACCGTCGTTAAAGCGCCAATACCAAAAGCGATGAAAGCGGCAAAACGGGTAATGTTCTTGGCAGTTGAACACAGGCTGTCATCCGCTGGCAAGTCATCAATTGCCACCAATGCGTCTGCGTCAGTAATGCCGGCTTTTTTGGCCAGATAGTGATAATACTTTACGCCCCGGTCTTCTAAAAAACCGGCCGGTTTTTTGCGCTGAAAATTCGTTTTTTGGGTAGTTGAGGTATTCTGTGACATAGGGATTAGTGAGTTAATAACGTTACAGATGCCTTATTATTTCGGAAGTCATCTTTATATAAGTCTTGAGGCGACTGAGAGAAACTCCCTTTGACGACTTGGGAGCATGGAGAGTTTAGGCGAAAATTGGCCGTCTGCCGTCGCAGTACTCAGCAACCGACCCACCCACTGAGGTCATTGACCTCTATCCGGTCTCTGCTTCATACCTGCCATTAAGAAAGTCAAAATAGCGTGCAGGTGGTTCGGGAGAATAACGGTGGCGTCGATGGTGAAAGGCCGATCCACGCATACTCAATGAAACTCTGCCCGCAAAATTATTCCGGTTAGTCTTTGCCAAGAATGGAATCTGCAACCGCTTTACAAAAGCCAACCTCAGTATCTTTTATATCCGTTACTGCACCGTAAATACCATGCCATGCGAAAGTCTTGGTTACTTCGTACTGAGCCATTTTTTCATTGGATAAAGAGTCAGCAAGCGTTACATCAGCATCAATATGAATTTGTCCTATGCCGATCATCATAAATCGTGCAAAAGCACTGCCTTCATCATAGTTTTTTATTGCCACGGAAGCTTTGAGTGCTGTGGAACCAGGAGCGCTGGTATTGATGGTTTTAAAACGATTAGGGCTATTGGTTTTTATATCTTCCATAATGAGTTTCGTCATTCTATCAGTATCAGTTTGACTTAAAGTAACGTGATTATCAGGTTTAACGGTAATGAGTAAATCAGAAAACCTGGATGCCTGACTACTACTCATAGGTGAGCCTACCAATTGATGAGAACCTCTTGTATCAGCACATCCAGACAAGAGGCTGGCAAAAAAGACTATTTGTATATAAAAGTATTTAGTGTTAATAAAAGTCACCTAATTGATTAATTAAAATTTGTATAGCGCCGATGCCTAATAGTTATTATAACGGTCTGAATGTGATTGCACGGATAATATCTTTTGGAAAATGGGCACCTTTAAAACTGATCATCGGTTCATCCAGTCACTAAAAATTACAAATTATTTATCGAGCTGAAAAATTTTGCGACAGAATCATCTTTATTCCTTCGCAAACTTGACATTTTTTAGTGCGAGGATATATAAATAATCTATATCCAGAAGTGAATTGATTGCCATGATAAAAAATAAAGGTTATTTAAACCATCCGTTTGAAAATGCTATCGTCGATATTTTAAGGGGTATTGACCGGGATGTAGAGAGGGGCGAAGACGCACTTATCTTAGGTCTTGGAGTGGTTATGTTGTCCTCAACTTTTGCACCTATAGC
>Ga0208613_1000454_pt1 | contig 13548 bp, 17 predicted proteins | sample CryBogmetaGMA6M_FD_184543 | JGI IMG/M metagenome (GOLD analysis project Ga0208613, IMG submission 184543) | Freshwater microbial communities from Crystal Bog, Wisconsin, USA - MA6M (SPAdes) | ecosystem: Environmental > Aquatic > Freshwater > Lake | place: Crystal Bog, Wisconsin, USA | collected... | reverse complement strand
TCGTAGCGGTGACTGATCTCAAGCCCGTGTTGGAAACGTTCGCGGGTACCGCGTTGCGAATTTAACGTTAATGGACTATGCTTTAAACTTCAACTTGTCTTTCATCTCCGCTAAAGATAAAACGATTAATGCTTCAATATTATTAATCATAAGTAATTCATCAGACATCACGACACTTAATCGAAGTATTTCTTTGACGATAGGTAAAGCGGATTCGATTCTCATAATGATGTCTGCCATCACATTTTTAACCAGCTGTGGTTTTGTGTCAGTTTCTGAGGCAAAGCGTCCCCAATGCCGAAGCATTATCCATTTAGGTCTATTTTCACCGCCGATTTTAAAGGCAAACTTTTGGCTCAGACTTGGATACACTGCCGTACAAAGCATATCGTAAAAAGGAGTAAGTCTTGTTCTGCCGCCATGGGTCATGAGGGATAAGTTTTTTGCATGGCTATCCATGTTGCCAACCAATACATTAAATACTAGCCATTCAATTAAGCGTTTTTTGTCTACGGCAGGTCTAGCGCTATGCTCTAATACGGCTTTAAAACAAAGCTGTAACGAAGGACCACCCTCAGACTCATATTTTTTCCCGGATGGAATACTTAATAGTTGGCAAATATCATTCTGATGCAATCGGCGTAACCGGTTATTGCCATCAGTTATTCGATCATAGCGAGTAACAACAACCGCACTCAATTCTGGAGCATAACGCACTTCTGCGACATCTAACCCAACCTCTTTGGCTAACATCATAATCATAGCCTCATTGATAGCGGTATGTGCAAGGTCATGCCGATGATTGATTGAGGGCTTAATAATATGACTTGAGGGCGCTGCTCCAAGAGGCAATGACATAGCACCTTTTGAATCTATAAATACGGTCATCTTGTCCTGAGCGCCAGATAAGGACATGCGAGCTTGCTCTCCTATAATATCCAGGGGAATGCCTCTTGATTTATCAAACCATTGTTTTAGGTCTTGTGCTGTCACCGGCAAATAATGCGGCTTATCGGATGGCAACATGCCTTCCGGAAGTAAGGAAAAGGCTCCCGCCGTATCACCACCAAAACGCTCAAGTAAACCAAAGATATTAGTAGCTGATATCTGCGCAGCTTTGCTTATGAATTCAAGGACATCGCCTTCTGGCAATAAGTTTTCAAAAAAAGACATGACGGGGTCGCCATGAAATACCTGATCAGAAAGAGGGATATCTGGTGATAATGGCGTTGCAAACCCATTTACTAACCAATCATGCGTGTAAGTGAAGTACAGACCGCCGCCCCCACCTTCTGCCAAATTGCCAACTAAGGCATCATCAAAAAAAACATTTAAGTGTTTCATTAATTAATCACGCGGCACAATGACAACATCAAGTCCTAGCAAATCGAGAACGTGCATCACCTTATCAAACTGCACCGTTCCTTTACCATTTTCCAAGTCACTAATAAAACGAATGCCTACGTTCCCAAGACCTGCAATATCGGCCTGAGTTAGTTGCTGCATTTTTCTAAATCGAACGGCAATATCACCCACGTCTTTAGCTGACGTAATATTCCCTATCGGTAAAACTTCTTTGCTCATTACTCACCCTACTTATAAATAATCCCGATCGGGAATTATACAGTTCAATAATGAATAATTACACAAAATACTCCCGATCAGTAATATCATCTCTTCACAAAGTCTGGGCCGTGAGCTGCCAGTCAGTTCCAACTAAAAATCAATACATTCTCGGCGTGGCTTACTTTGTATTGCACTTTTTACGGTAAATACTGTATAGGGTTGCTGGCAATTTCGCGTGCTGCCAGAAATTGGGCGTAATAGTTACGGGAGGCAAAACCGAAAGCGGGGCCATCGTAGGTATCTACGATACGGACGAAATCGCGGCCGACTTGGTTTTGCGCCCGTTTCATGCCACCGATGCCGTGGTTGTAAGAGGTAATCGCTGCGGGCCAGTCACCCAGTTTGCTGTAGGCGTAACTTAGATAGTGAGCCGCACCAATGGCGGAAGCAAAAGGATCCAGGCGTTGATCAACCCTGCCGCCGGCAGGCATGAAAGTTTTTGCTGCGCCTTTGGTGAATTGCCACATGCCCACAGCGCCGGCGGAGGATTTAGCCGATGATTGAAACGAGGATTCGACATGGGGCAGGTAAGCCAAATCCTCCGGCAAGCCGGCATCGCGGAATATTTTTCTAAATTGCCGGTCGTAGCGGTGACTGATCTCAAGCCCGTGTTGGAAACGTTCGCGGGTACCGCGTTGCGAACGTACCCGATCAGCGGCACCGTTCAATACCTTGTTAAGCTGCCTGCCGTTACTGGTCAGTTTAGCGATTATTTGCCGTTCGTTAGTATTTAACGGTACGTTGAAGCGCACTTTGCTTTCCAGAATATCTAGTTGGGCCTTCCAGAACTCGCGGCGTTGACTGACCCATTGCTTTTGTTCGCTGGTCAGACTTTCGTCAACAAAGCCCGGCACCACCATGACTTCGTAGATCACATCCAAATAACGGTCGTCATGAAAAGCGACTTCCGAGCGATGCCACACCGCATAGGTTTTACGCCAAAAGGCTACCGCAGGTTCTAGTTCACCCGGTTTTTGAAACGCACCGGAACGAGTCCCCGATCTATAGCCGTTTTGCGGTAGAGTGGTGCGGGGCTGAGTAGTTATTGGGTAGGCTGGGGTGTTGTCGCGTTGAACACTAGGCGCATTACTGCTACAAGCATTCAACATAAAGGCAATCGTCGGCAAAAGCCAAATTCGTATCATTAATTGATTCATTTTGTAGTGCTAATTTGTTTAGAGGTAGTGCAGTTATTTATTTTTTTCAGCGAGCTTTCATAACGAGAAAGGTTTATTCAATAAGTCCTTCTGCTTTCATGGCTTTTTGCACGGCGGGACGCTCTGAAATTTTATCCGCATATCTTGCCAGAGCAGGCCAGCGGGAAATGTCAATGTTAACATAGTGCCCCCAACTTAGCGTGACGAATAAATAAGCGTCGGCCACGCTGTAGTGTTCACCGAGTAAATAAGGTTGTGATGAAAGGTGTTCTGCAACCGTCTCCAGGCGTTTCATCAAAATGTCAGTTGCCAGTTCTTTAGCGGCTTCCGGGGCGACCGGATTAAACAGGGGTGAAAAGCTTTTATGGATTTCGGTTGATATAAAATTTAACCATTGTTGTAATTGATAACGTTCGAAGGTGTCTGCTGGCGGAATCAATTTTTTATCAGGTGCCTGGTCGGCAAGATACTGGACAATGGCAGGGCCTTCAGTGAGACTATTGCCGTCATCAAGTATCAGCAGAGGTACATAACCATTAGGATTTAACTGCTTGAAGTCTTCGTCGGTTTCGGTGAGCTTGCTTGTTAAATCCACTTTAATCAGTTCAACGGGCAGCTCTGCTTCGCAGGCTATGATATGGGGTGATAGTGAACAGGCGCCGGGGCTGTAATAGAGTTTCATTGTTTATACCTCTTGGGTTGTGGAAGTTTAAATCAATCTTTGGTAGCTTCAATCTGAATGGCAATATTAACATCATCACCCAGTTTGGGGGCATATTTGTCTACACCAAAAGCTGAGCGTTTGATGGTGGTCGTTGCATTTGCACCGCAGGTGTTCTTCATGTTAATCAGGTTTAGTCCGCAATAAAAATGATCTACTGTCAGATGCACGGGTTTGGAAATGCCGTGCAGCGTTAATACGCCCTCTGCGGCAACGAGTTGGTCTTTGTTAAAGTGCAGCTTGTCTGATGTAAACTTAATCTGTGGATACTGTTCAGTATCCAGAAGTTCCTTGCCGCGTAAATGTTTTTCCAGTTCAGCCAGTCCGGTGCTGATTGAAGCCGTTTCGATAGAAATTAAAATATATCCGGTTGCTGATTCCGGGTCAAGTAGCACTTTTCCGCTCGTTTGATTAAAACGCCCCCGTTGAATTGAAAATCCCAGATGATTGATCTCAAAGCTTGGAAAGGTATGCCTGGGATCAACGGTATAAGAATCGGCTGCCGTGGTGGAAAAGCTTAAGGCATTGCCAATAATCAGTGCAAGGATGGTCTTTTTCATAAGGGTTTCGACAGGATGTTTTTTAAGTTAACGCTGCTTTAGGCACAGCGGCTTGAGCCACTATCGCTAACCAGGGTTGTTCATGCTTGGGTTTGCCTAACGGGCGGTAATAATAATCGAGTACTTCAAAGCCTGCGTTTTCCAGAAATAGCTGGCTGGTTTCAAATTGCATGTAATGGCCGTAGCGTTGGCCTGACCAGCCTTCGTCATTCCCGCGAGGGTTGGATAAAAATAAAATACCACCGGGTCTTAATGCGGCGTACAAGTCAGCGAGGACGCGGGGTAATTGCTGGCTGGGAACATGAAATAAAGAGGCATTGGCAAAAATGCCATCGAATGCGTGCGGGTGCAATTCCAGGCTAAGAAAATTTTGTTTAAGAATAAGGCAGTTTGTGTACTGGCGAGCCATGTTACAAAATACTTCGCTACCATCCAGGCCCACTGGCCTGTGTCCCAATGATTTAAAGTAGCTTACATCTCTTCCGGGCCCACAGCCAAGGTCTAAAATATCCAGCGTTTTATCTTTTGGAAAGGGTGCTAAAAAAGCGGCATAGTTTTGAGTGACATCGTGGTCTTTTGTACCGCTCCAAAACGCTTCTGCATTTTGATTATAGTGTCCCAGCGTTACTGTTTCGATTTCATCCGAGGGTTCATTTTTTTGATTCATAAGCGCCTTTTGTGTGTTGCGCAAGCTATAAAACTCATCGGAGTTGACAGGTTCATGGCTGTTTTAGGGTATCCAGTGTATTGAAATCTTTATAAACAATGGCAGGGTCGGTATTTAAGAATACGCTTGCATTTAATTGATCCAAAACAATGGCGTTTAAAGTGACTGCTTCATACAGCCAATAATAGAAGTCAGACTCGAAGATACTATACCGGCAATTATAGCGGCATTGTATCCATTGATTATGTAAAGAACCGATTATCCGGGGAGGCGCATCCGCTTTTGCGCCGCGATAGGCAATAACGTTGTCGGCTAAATTCACTTGAAAGCGATCAAACAAAATAGCTCCATTGGCGTCCATCGCGTATTTTACGCGAGTGCCTTGAATGTCATCACCGTGCTGGTCTATGACGCATTGCTGGTTGAAAACATAAACAGCGGGCGGAAAGGTCAGCGCATAGTTATCCGGACTATTGGCTCGCAACTTTTCATGAGCCTCGGTTCTTTGGCTTTTATCCCATTGTTTAATGACGATTTGTAAAATTAACACGCACGTTTTTCCGGTAATAAATGCTTAAACAGGCTGCAAGCTGCCATCGTTTACATTAACACTAAAGGCGCGACCAAAACCCATCACGTAGCGTCCGCTTTCAGGCTGTAAGGCCAATAAATGAAAGTCTGACAAGGCGCGTAATACGCCAACAACCTCGCCAAATTTATCCTGCAAGTCTTGTAGACGATCCGTGTAACCGCTATCGTTCCTGCCTATTTCTTTAACGTGACAGTTTAATACCGCACGTTCTCGTGCAAAAAGATTACGGGACTCAGCTTCCTGACGTATAAACAGAATGGATGCCTGAGGGTTGTTCAGTAAATTGGCGGTATGGCAAGCCATCTCACTGACAAAGATATAAAAGACACCCGTATTGTCACGCACAAAAGGGGCATAGCTGACATCAGGAACGCCCGTTACCGAAGTGGTCGACAGCAGGAGTGTTTGTTGTGACGCCAGTAGTTCATGATAACGCGTGCTAATATCTTCAAGCTCTTGCGTGCTTATTTCAGTCATGGTGTTTTTTGGGATTGTAATCGCGAAAATCAATGTCTGGAAAAATGTTATCCATGATCTCCAGAGCGGTCAAATAACGTTCGTTTATTCTGTTTTTACGGATACAGTCGTGCAAATAGTTAAATCTGGCAAGGTGGTCTGTGATGCGTTTAGTGGCATACTCGATAGTGGTGCCGGACTTCATGATAAACGGCCAGTCAGACGCTTGTGCCAGTAAAATGGATCTTGCTGCCTGATTTAAGGCGCGGGTCTGTAATGGACTGACGGTTAAACCCTGAAGATCGGAGGCCAACTTTTCCATATCGGCTTCGGCCTTGTGCAGAAACGGATAAATCCAGTCATTGGATTCATTGATCCAATAGCTGGAATAACCTTGATCGCCCCAAGTTGATGCGGAAGGCGTGGCTATTTGGTGGCTTGTTTGTTGTTTTAAATAATCACTACAACTGACGGTCTGAACGTTGTTGTTTTGTTCACTTGCCAAACGAAGTACCGATTCCAGCCAATGCGGGCCTTCAAACCACCAATGTCCAAACAGTTCGGCATCGTAAGGCGCTATGATGATTGGCGGTCTGTCCATGTTGGCGCTAAGCGTATCAATTTGCTGTTGACGTTTGTTGATAAAATCCTGGGCGTGTTGCTGTGTTTTGGCTAACGCTGTTTCGGGATTATAGAGTTCTTTGGGCAAATCTTTGCCGGTTACGCGATAGTATTTGATGCCGGTATTGATACGGATTTCGCCATCAAGAATATAGGGCGCGATATAATCAAAATCAAGATCGAAACCGATATCGCGGTAGTATTCGCGGTAATCAAAATCGCCTGGATAACCTTCTTGAGCACTCCAAACCTGCCGGGATGATTCCTGATCGCGCCCGAAAGCAAAAACGCCATTGCCGCAATCCAGTGGTGCATGAACACCGTTACGGGGTGTCTGGGTTGCATCCATAATGCCGTGAGTATCGACAAAAAAATAGTGAATACCGGCTTCTGCCAATAACGTTTCCACGCCCGGGTAGTAAGCGCATTCAGGTAGCCAAAAACCGGTCGGTGAGAAGCCGAGATGGGTTATAAAGGTGTTAACACCTACGTTAATCTGATTCCGCACGGCTGTTTCGCTGACATTGAGTAAGGGCAGAAAGCCGTGCGTTGCAGCGCAGGTGATTAATTCAAGCGTCCCTGCTGTGTGATGTTTTTTAAAAGCGGTTAACAAATCGCAGTTATAGTGATGCTGATAAGTGTCCAGGGTGTTTTGAAAGAAATCGAGATAATACTGTGCCAGTTTTTGAAGCTCAGGTTGATCTTGCGTTCTGATGATTTCTTTTTCGGCCAGTTCCAGTAATTTATGCAGATACTTTAGGTAGCGTGTCTTTAACAGCTCATCACGCAACATGGCAATTAGCGTTGGTGATAGCGAGAGTGTCAGTCGATAATCCACCTTGTCTTGTTGCAGTCGATCAAGTACGCCGATTAATGGAATGTAGCATTCGGTAATGGCTTCGAACAACCAGTTTTCTTCAAAAAAGCTCTCGTGCTCCGGGTGTCGCACATAAGGAAGGTGTGCGTGGAGTATAATACTAAGAAATCCTGTTTTCATGCGACTACTGATTAATTCCTTGGCCGGAGGCGCTGTTATTTTTGTAAAAAGAGGTTCCCTGACCGGTTTTGACGGGCTGTAGTGTAGACTTAACCCCTATCGGGCTGTCTTTAACTGGATGCGGCATTACTTTTCCAGGTGGAACATGGGTGATGTTGGAAGAGGCCAATGGCGCCTGGCTGTCATTTTGATAGCGATTGACTAGGGTTGCGCTATAAGCGGTTTGATGAGTATGCTGAGGTAATACAATGTTTTTTTTGGCTTGGGTGCCCTCAACAGCAACGTCAAAGTAAGGCTTTTTTTTGAGTGTATCGGCAAGGTTGTCAGGCTCCGAATAGATTCTTAATGTTAGTTGATGGCCGGGATCAGTTTTTTGCGTGCTGCCTGATGGGTCATCATCCAAATTCCAGTAGGCATAAAGATGATCGGGATCGACTCCCAAGAGTACCAGTTTTTGCGTGTTGTTGGATGCGCTGGGCGCGAAGTCCAGGCTGATTTCTTCGCTGATTTGCAGCATTTCCTTTGAGGAAAGTGGATATTGACAAGCAGGTGCAGCAATTTCAATGGAAAAAATCGGTGTAAACGCTAAATTAATTTCTTGGCTTATCTGAAGCATTTCTTCAGTGGAAAGCATGGATTGGGGATTATATTTTGAATTCGAAAATTTCATCGCCCGCCTTAAACCGTTACTGTGACTTATTTAAAAATCGGCCATACGACCATGTTATTAAATTGAGTGTTTGTTTATCTCCTAAAGCTGATTTTTAAAAGCAATCACGATGCTAAGTATACGTGGTAAATTGAGTGCTATCATCCCATTTTTAAAAAACACTAAAACTTGTCGATTATTTTTGCAGCAGTCCAAAAAAATCAGGCTCGATTGATTAGCTCAATTGCGTTATTGTATTTCGTTGCAAGAATGCCCGATAAAAACACTTTATAAATTTGCCACTACATAAGCCCATGACAGTTCCGTTAGATATTATAGACATAAAATACTTTCTTGATGAAGATATTGGTTCCGGTGACATAACAGCCGCCATTATTCCTGAAGCGGCTCAAGCACTTGCAGAAGTGGTTACGCGGGAAGACATGATAGTGTGTGGTCAGGCGTGGTTTGATGCGGTATTTAAGCATCTGGATGCCAATGTGACTATTAGTTGGCTGGTAGCAGAAGGCGACGCCGTTAAAAAAGACACGATGCTGTGTAAAGTGAGCGGTTTGGCGAGAGGTTTGCTGACCGGTGAGCGGTCAGCGCTAAATTGTTTACAACTTTTGTCGGCGACGGCAACGGTTTCAAGGCAGTATGCGGATGCGGTTGCCGGTACGGGTTGCAAAGTGCTGGATACCCGTAAAACCATTCCGGGTCTGAGAAATGCGCAAAAATATGCAGTGGCCTGTGGCGGTTGTTATAACCATCGCATTGGTTTGTATGATGGTGTTTTAATCAAAGAAAATCATATCATTGCGGCAGGCTCTATCACTCAGGCAATTGCAACGGCAAGGAAGCTAACGACGGTGTCAGTGGAAGTGGAGGTTGAATCCATGCCGGAATTGGTTGAGGCGCTTGCTGCAAAACCAGACCGGATTATGCTGGATAATTTTAGCCTTGACGAGTTGCGGGTAGCGGTAAAATTGACTGCGGGCGTTATAGCGCTTGAAGCATCCGGCAATATTGACCTTAATAATATTAAAGCCGTTGCAGAAACCGGCGTTGATTACATTTCCATTGGTGCCTTAACCAAACATGTTAACGCTGTTGATTTATCCATGCGTATAAGATTGGTGAGTTAGTCAGATGGTTGAAAATCCTGATGCATTATTTAAACAAATCAGTCATGGCGTTTATGTGATTGGCGTTACTGACGGCACCCATCAAAATGCCTATACGGCGGCGTGGGTCATGCAGGTTTCTTTTAACCCGCTTTTGCTGGCAATCAGTATTAATCCTGAGCATTATTCTTATCAGTTATTGCAAGTGGGTGGGGTTTGTACGGTTAATGTGTTGGGGCAAAAGCAATATGCCGTCGCCGAGCATTTTGGTCGTTCAGCCAACGATAAAATGACCGGCTTCCAATGGCAAACAGATAAAACAGGTGCGCCGATTTTATCGGAAAGTCTGGCTTATTTTGATTGTCAGGTTAGTCATTACACCGATGCCGGTGATCATAAAATCGCAATTTGCAAAGTCGTTTCGGCGGCCAGACTTAATGAAGGGTATCCGTTGTTGTATAACCAGACGGGTGCTATGGATGGGAGTAGTGAGTTATACGAATAGATTGGGTTGGCTTGTTGTGGGCTTTGACTTGGATAATCTGATGCTATAGCCGATTATATCATTTTAATGTCTTATTAATTAATAAGTTACAATTTGATTGCCCTGTTTTCTCGAGGGCATTATCAATGATGGACAACGTTTTGAGTGATGAAAGTTACAAATCCTAATCGGCTTTGTGGCATAAAAAAAGCCACCTCGGATGAGATGGCTTTAGTTTTGGGTCACCGTGATGCGAGGGCTGTCATGGTGTCATGCGAGTTTGGATGAAATTATGCTTGAGCTTTTTTACGTAAAGCGCCTAAACCTAACAAGCCCGATGCAAATAGCCAGACTGCGCCGGGTACTGGAACGGCAGATACATTTCCCACGGCAACATTGGTAATACCAGCAAAATTAGGATTCGCGTTGTCGGCAACTATTTTAAATCCAGTAAAATATTCTCCGGGCGTAGTAACGATGAAACCTTTGTAATCAAGTTTTCCAGCTTGTGAGTTTGCAATAGTCAAGCTTGGATAAAGGTAACTGCTCACGTTAGTATCAACAGTTATACTGATAGGAGTGCTACCGAAAGTTCCAATATTGAAACCAAACATATTATACCCCGCTTCTATGTCACCGGTGATCAGGGTAGTAGGAATAGAAGAGTTACCCCCAATGAGAGTTTCAGTTGTTGTATATACCTTAGAAGAACCCCATGTAAAGTTTTCAGCGGAAGTGTAAGTTACGTCACCTCTAATAAAATGGTTCGCAGGAAAACCAAAACCTGTTCCGAAATCGTTGAAATTCGAATCATAGGTAATGAAACCTTGGGACTTAAAATCCACTCGATCAGTATATGTGCTAACTGATGCAGAACTTTGTGAGGGCAACGAAAAAACACCCAATATAGCCACCAATAGCACAGACTTCCGCATGGCTGTCGATTCATTAAATCCAACCATCAATTTATTTTTCATTTTTTTACCATTAAGTTTTAGGTTTATTTTTAAAATTACAATCCAACCATCTGTTTAAAAAGGCCGGTGATTTTCCGTCCCTATCTCACACTAAGTTTGGCTTTATCATTTCTTTAATCATGCAAACTTATCCAAGCGTGACATGCGCTTTAAAATTAAACACTTCACTGTTAGGTTTCAATTTTTTTAATAGATTTTAAAACAATTGCTTTCTATTAATCTTAAAAATATATGTACCCACAGCGCTATTTCACGTTATTATTTATATTTTCATATTAAATAATAAGGTGTTACGTTTGAAACATGAAGCATTTAACAGAAGCAATTAGAGTTTAGTTGTTAGTTTTAAAATTACAATAAAAATGAAAAAATTATATTATTTGGTTATTTTTTATTGGAGTTTTAGGTTCCAGTCTCTGCAGATTTGGCTTGGCAGGCTTGACACAGCCTCAATTCCACTGCGTTATATCGAGACTGCTGGCTCGTTTAAAGGTGCAATTTATGCATGTGAAATCGAATCCTGTGAGCGGGTATTTGATATTTTTGCAAAATTACAGGCCTTGCAAAAACAGTCAATATTGTGAAGCACCAGTATCTTAATAATAGAATTATCATGCCAATGTCTGGTACTGAAGGTACTGAAGGTATTGAAGGTATTGAAGGTATTGAAGGTATTGAAGGTATTGAAGGTATTGAAGGTATTGAGGAATAACCGCTTCCTGTTTTTTTTAAGTCAAAATAACAAGCAAGTTATTTTAGCTTGCAAGGCATAATAGAGTCATAGTTAGTGATTGTTCCAACAGATTGGTGGTATTTGTTGTGCAAATAAAAACAACACACGCTTTAATTAATTTTATGAAAAAATGGAGATTGGCGAATGAAATTTCTGGATGGGCTTGATAGCGATCTGAAAGTCGCGTTACTGGCTCAGTTACGCGATTTGTGGACATATACCAGCACCGCACTGGAAGGTAATACCCTGACCTTGGGTGAAACTGCATTTGTATTGGCGGAAGGTTTAACCATATCCGGCAAACCACTAAAAGATCACTGCGAAGTTGTTGGTCATGCACACGCCATCGAATTATTCTATCGCTTACTTCATCGCAATGATCTGGTTGGCCAAGATGATTTATTCTTGTTGCACCGTGCATTACAAACAGCGATTGTCGTCGATATTTATCAGCCGATTGGGGCATGGAAACGGGAGTCTAACGGCATCAATGCGTTGACACTTGAGGGTAAACAGACGTTTTTCGATTATGCATCACCACTGGATGTACCAGTATTGATGATGGAATGGTTGGTAATGTTGAATGACGCATTAAATGTCTCGTTAAATAAAGAGGCCGCTTTGACAGTTTATACCAACCTGCATCAAGCCTTTGTGCGCATTCATCCCTTTGCCGATGGTAATGGCCGGATGGCACGACTGGTCGCGAACTTGCCGGTTTTAAAATCGGGTTTTCCGCCCATTTTAATTGACCGAACCCGGCGACGTGATTATTTGCAATGTCTTTCGGCTTATGATCTTCAAGTCGGCCACGCCCAAGCAGGTAAGGCATTATTACCAGAATCCGCGTTACGGGACACTTTTCAAAAGTTCTGTCAGGGTTGTTGGCAAGCTTCGCTGGATTTGGTCGCCGAGATGAAAGAGCGACAACAAGTCCGCAGATAATAGTTTTACACGAGGCCTCTGGTCGAATGCAGGGGTTGAAAAAAGAAGCAGGAAACTTCTCTAATAATTCTGTCCAGAGTTATTAGAGAAGCCTCCTGCTTCCTGTGCTTTGCATTGCGATGGTATTTGTTTTTATCTTCAAAGACATGCGCCTTATTAAACTGGTGTGCGAACTTGGCAACCGGGTTTTGAGTGGGTGCATAATCTATTTTGTCAGGATTGTTACGTTGTTTCATGGTTTACCTCTTATAATAGTCAAAAGTACGTCTAACTTGACGTGTATTAATATAGCGACTCTGAGTAAAAAAAGCTTGTGAAATTCAAAAAAGATTTTGACGTGATTGTGGTGGGCGGAGGTCATGCGGGCACTGAAGCCGCTTTGGCGGCCGCTCGTTGCGGTGCGAAAACATTATTGTTGACGCAAAACATAGAAACCCTGGGGCAAATGAGCTGTAATCCTGCGATTGGCGGGATAGGCAAAGGCCATTTGGTTAAAGAGATTGATGCCTTGGGCGGGATTATGGCGAAAGCGATTGATCTTGGCGGCATTCAGTTTCGTATATTAAATGCCAGCAAAGGCCCCGCAGTTAGGGCGACTCGCGCTCAGGCAGATCGCATGTTGTATAAGCAGGCGGTTAGAAGTACGCTGGAAAATCAGCCTAATCTGGCATTATTTCAGCAAACGGTCGCTGATTTAATTGTGGTCGGCAATAAAGTAGTCGGTGTTAAAACCCAAATGGGCTTAAATTTCATGGCGAAAGCCGTGGTATTAACAACCGGCACCTTTTTGGGCGGTAAGATTCATATCGGTTTGGAAAATTATAGCGGTGGCCGTGCTGGTGATCCGGCCTCTATTGCATTGGCTGACCGTTTACGCGAATTACCGTTCCGCATTGACCGCTTAAAAACCGGAACTCCACCGCGTATTGATGGCAGAACTATCGATTTTAGCAAGTTGGAAGAACAGCACGGAGATACCCCTGTACCTGTGTTTTCTTTTATGGGCCGACGTGAACAGCATCCCAGACAAATACCTTGTCATATCACTCGCACCAACAATCAAACCCACGATATTATCCGTGCGGGTCTGGATAGATCGCCACTTTACTCAGGAGTTATTGAGGGCATTGGGCCGCGATATTGTCCGTCGATTGAAGATAAAGTCGTCCGTTTTGCCGATCGGGAATCGCACCAGATTTTTGTCGAACCGGAAGGTTTGGATACCCATGAGATTTATCC
>Ga0208613_1000450_pt1 | contig 13592 bp, 12 predicted proteins | sample CryBogmetaGMA6M_FD_184543 | JGI IMG/M metagenome (GOLD analysis project Ga0208613, IMG submission 184543) | Freshwater microbial communities from Crystal Bog, Wisconsin, USA - MA6M (SPAdes) | ecosystem: Environmental > Aquatic > Freshwater > Lake | place: Crystal Bog, Wisconsin, USA | collected... | reverse complement strand
GGCATAAATAGTCCGGTAGCCTCTAGCTCATCAAGTTCCGCTTTAGTGGGTGGCGGTGTAGGTGGCGGACCGATGAATACGAATGTAATAGTCCCAGGCCAAAGCCAAGGCACTCAGGCAACTAATTTAGCGACCAAAAACGATAAGATAGCGATGCTTTCTGCGCGTGGCTCTGCTGTTGTAGATTCACGAACCAATACCTTGATCATTCGCGAAACCCCCAAACAACTGGAAGAAATAAAGAAACTGATTCGTAAGCTGGATGTTCCGGTGCGACAGGTTATGATTGAGTCCAGAATAGTGAATGCTGAAAAAAACTTTGCGAAAAGTCTGGGTGTTAGATTTGGCGTAGCAGGAACTAGTCTTGAACACGTTGGAATCGGCACAGGGCCAGTCGGGTCGGTAAATAAATTAGGAGGTACAAGCGGCAGTATTAATGGAACCGCTATAGTCAATGATGCGCTAGTAGATCTCGCGACGACGAAAAACCCCTACGGTGCATTAGGCATGACCTTGGCAAGGGGAGCTGATTATGTGCTTAACCTGGAAATATCTGCGTTGCAGGATCAAGGCCTAGCTGAATTGGTTGCCAATCCAAGAGTAATGACAGCTGATAGATGTCAGGCAACCATAAAGCAAGGCCAGCAAATTCCATACCAAACATCAAGCGGCAATACAGGTCCTGTGACACAATTAATAGATGCCGTTTTACAGTTGGATGTCCTGCCGCAAATCACACCTAATGGTAGTGTAATTATGGCCTTAAAAATTACCAATGATTCTGCAAAAACGGGAGTAATACAGAATTCAGCACCACCTATAGATACACAGTCAATTCAAACCAATGTGCATGTACAGGATGGTGAGACGATTGTGCTGGGAGGAGTTTTCAACGGGACGCTAACTAAAAATACCAGTGCCGTTCCTTTCTTGGCCGATTTACCGGGCATTGGATTCTTGTTTAAGAGAACAGATGAATTGAATAATAAGAAGGAATTGCTGATTTTTATAACACCAAAAATTGTAAATGCTAACACGGCCAGCAATTGATAGTTTCTTCTTGCGGTAAAAAGGGGCATAATCCTGCCCTTTTTTTAAGATTTAACCTTATAATGTAGCATAGCGCTTAAAAAGTCAGGTTAAAGTCGCGTAGGTCGGGTTAGCGACAGCGTAACCCGACAAATCGAAGTGTCTGTGTCGGGTTACGGCTAACGCCTAACCCGACCTACAGAGATTATTAGCATTTTTTGCGATAAAAAAGTGTCAACTGCTTTTGGGCTTCTACGAAGGATGCCTTATTTATCGACTAAAATGCCCCTTTTTGTTTGGGTATTAAAGGTGTGCTGTATCGCCTATTGGTTTTAACCGGTAGGCCCGACTTTATTCAGGGCGTGATAATCGACTGATGGATAGTGCGTTTAGTCGATTAAAAGATCAATGAATAAAGCGATTATCTTAAACGACAGTCCTCGGCAGGACTGTGAAACAGTAACAATTTCCTTTAACGGGATATTTTAAACCAGCACGGTATTTTGATGACAAGATCAGAAAATATATATTTAGTGGGCCTTATGGGCGCAGGAAAAACCACGATAGGTCGCCAGTTGGCAAAATCACTGACCGTACCTTTTTACGACAGTGATAAAGCGATTGAAGAAAGTACGGGAGTCGATATTCCCACTATTTTTGAATTTGAAGGCGAAGAAGGCTTCAGAGATCGCGAACAAAAAATGATTCAGCAACTGACGGAATTAGACGGCATCGTACTGGCTACCGGTGGCGGTGCCATTTTACGCGATGAAAACCGCCGACTCTTAAAAGAAAACGGCTTTATTGTCTATTTGCAATGTTCAGTAGAACGGATATTGGAACGAACCCGTCGGGATACCCAACGGCCTTTGTTAAAAACAGATAATCCCAAAGAGCGTATAGAAGATTTGTTCGCCCAACGAGAGCATCTTTATTTGTCCTGTGCGGATTTTATAATTGATACCGGCGTTATGCAAAGCAAAGCCGTTGTTAGCCATATCCTGGAAGAATACAGATCGGCCAATCGTTAACACACATGAAAACATTACAGGTAGAGTTGGGTCACCGTAGTTACCCGATTTATATAGGCGCTGATTTATTAAGCCAAGCCGAGCTTTACACACGCCATATCAAAGCCAGGCAAGTGATGGTGGTAACCAATACCACCATTGCCCCTTTGTACCTGGACAAGGTTTTAAAAAACTTGCAGGGATTTGCTGTTGAAACCGTCATATTGCCTGATGGTGAGCAATTTAAGACTTTAGAAACGGTCACATATATTTTTGACAAATTACTGGCCGGTAAATTTAGCCGTAATGCGACCTTGATTGCTTTAGGTGGCGGCGTTATTGGTGATATGGGCGGCTTTGCTGCTGCCTGTTATCAGCGCGGCATTGCCTTTGTACAAATCCCCACCACCTTATTGGCGCAAGTTGACTCTTCCGTAGGCGGCAAAACCGGCGTTAATCATCCGTTGGGTAAAAACATGATCGGTGCTTTTTATCAGCCCCAATGTGTCATCGCCGATGCCGATGTGTTGGATACCTTGGATGACCGGCAATTATCCGCAGGTTTGGCGGAAGTTATTAAATATGGCTTGATCAGGGATCTCGAGTTTTTTGAGTGGCTGGAAGCTAATATTAACGCCTTATTGGCTAGAGACAAGCAAGCCTTGGCTTATGCCATTGAGCGCTCATGTCTTAATAAAGCCCAGATTGTCTCTGAAGATGAAACTGAAACCGGTGTCAGGGCAACCTTAAATTTAGGCCATACCTTTGGTCATGCCATTGAAACCGGCGCAGGTTATGGTACTTATCTGCATGGCGAAGCCGTGGCGATAGGCACCTGTCAGGCAGCGGATCTTTCCAGAAGAAAAGGCTGGTTATCGGATGCCGATGTCGACAGAATTATCGCATTGTTTAAAAAATGCAACTTACCTACCCAGCCACCGGAACAACTGGATTCAGACCGATTTTTGGAATTAATGGCCGTTGATAAAAAGAATGTAAATGGTCAAATCAGGCTGATTTTGTTATCAAAAATCGGTGTCGCCACCCTGCCCATTGATGTAGACAAAGACCTGTTAATACAAACACTTAACACTTATGGCAGAAAATGATACCTTAACGTATCTTATGAACAAGCCCTTGGCTGCTCAGAAAAACAGGGGCTTGCAGTCTTTGATAACTCAAGAACGAACCCGCAAGTTGGAATTATTAATCCACTTGCTGGCTAACTCAAGGCAAGCGTTGGTTGTTTGCGGCCCTGAAGGTATTGGTAAATCAACTTTTTTAACGGTATTGCAAGCGAGTAAGATTGATTCATGGCTTTATTGTTCCGTAAAAGGCACGGCAAAGTTAACCATCGAAACGATTCAGAAACAGCTGGTTCAGGCTATTAAGCAGAACTTGACGCTTAACGCTTTATCGGGTGCTTTTCGGAAGCTTGAAAAGCAACACAAGAAAATTATTTTAATGATTGATGAGGCGGGGCAGTTAGCGCCAGGACTGATAAATACCCTTATTGATTATACCGCCAACAATCCGGTTTTACGGGTTGTTTTTGTGTTAACGCATGATGAGCTGGAGGCTAAATACAGCTCGGATAATGCGCTTGATGCCGGTCACTTAATTGAAATACCGCCTTTGTCAGAACAACAATGCGGTGAATTTTTACAGTATTTAGCGACTAAATTTCGCACGCCGGTCGCTTTTAACGAGATTGATGATACTTTGATAGCCGCTGTTTATCTCGAAACGCAGGGCATTCCAGGCTTAATGGTCGTTAAACTCCCCGCGCTGGACGAGACCGTACCCGGTAACCATTCACTATGGATTCTGTTGGCCGCCGTGGCGGGATTAATTGCTCTAGCCCTTGCCACGCAGTGGTTTAGTGCCTCGGAATACAATCTTAAGCGAACGACTGCTCCGGTTGTTGAACAACCAGTTGGCAGTGAAAGTGGCGTGAATAAATGAGCGAAAAATTAAGTGGAGTTAGGATAACGATGCCGGCGCTTCGACTCCGCTCAGCGAACGGCCGCCAATGCCGGTCGGGGGTTGCAACTCCGACCGAAACGTTTAAAGACTTCGGTTATCTACTTAAGGCGGGACAGTTTAAGGCCTACTTAACTGCCAGACGCATCACACTTCAATCAAATTTTTTTTCGTGCCTTTCGTGTTTTTCGTGGACACTTATCTTTTTTAAACATTATCTTAAACCTTCATAATGACTGCATTAAAAAACGACACCTTTATCAGAGCTCTTTTAAAACAACCTGTTGACTACACACCCGTGTGGATGATGCGTCAGGCGGGAAGATATTTACCCGAATACAGAAAAATCAGGGAAGAGGCCGGCAGCTTTTTAAATCTGTGTACCAATCCCGAACTGGCCTGTGAGGTGACTCTGCAACCGCTGCGTCGCTTTGATTTTGATGCGGCCATTTTGTTTTCAGATATATTAACCATACCGGATGCCATGGGCTTGGGACTTTATTTTACCGAAGGCGAAGGTCCAAAATTTAAATATCCGGTTAAAACTGCGGCCGATATTAAAAAACTGCCCATTCCTGATCCTGATACTGATTTACGTTATGTCGTTGATGCCGTTCGCTTAATCAGAAAAACCCTACAAGGCAGTGTGCCGTTAATTGGCTTTTCTGGAAGTCCCTGGACTTTGGCAACTTATATGGTTGAAGGTGGCAGCAGCAAAAGTTTTCAGAAAGTTAAAAGCTTAATGTATGAACAGCCCAAACTGTTACATATCATGTTGGATAAACTGGCGCAATCGGTAGCGGCCTACTTGAATGCCCAAATTGAAGCCGGTGCTCAAGCGGTCATGTTATTTGATACCTGGGGCGGAATGCTAACCTCTGAAGATTATATTGAATTTTCTTTGTATTATGCCAAACAAGTCAGAGCGTTGCTTAAAACCACGGTAGATGGACAGCAAATCCCCACCATTTTATTTACCAAAGGCGGTGGACTTTGGCTGGAAGCCATGACGGATGCCGGTTATGATGCCTTGGGTCTGGATTGGCAGACCGATATAAAAAAAGCCCGCGCCCGAGTCGGTGACCAGGTTGCTTTACAAGGCAACATGGATCCGGTAGCTCTTTACGCGCAACCGGAAATTATCGTCGAAAAAGTCAAATCCATTTTACATAAATATGGCACCGGTTCCGGGCATGTTTTCAATCTGGGACACGGTATATTGCCAGACATGAATCCGGAGCATGTTAAAGCAATGGTCGATGCAGTCCATGCTTACAGCCCTGCTTATCATCAATAATTACACGAGAGAACGCACTTATGAAAGTATTAAACAGTATGTTGGCACTGGGCCTACTGGTTCTTAATGGCCCTATAAAAGCCGAAACCCTTGAAGCCGGCAAACCCGTTGCCATGGTTGTTTATAGAAGCCCAAGCTGTGAGTGTTGCGGTAAATGGCTGGAACATATCAAAAATAATAACTTTACGGTTAAAGATATCGTTACCGATGATGTCCAGACCGTTAAGGATAAATACGGTGTCTCGGCCGCGATGGCCTCCTGTCACACCGCCATCGTCGATGGTTATGTTATTGAAGGTCATGTACCCGCCAATGACATCATGAACCTGCTAAAAACCAAACCAAAAATAGCGGGAATCGCCGTTCCCGGCATGCCCAAAGGTACGCCGGGCATGGAAATGGGCGATAAAAAAGACAGCTACGATGTGGTAAGTTTTGACAAAGAAAATAATTACAAGGTTTTTAACAGCTACCAGGGATCGCAATAATTCCAACCTCCCCCTTTGAAAAAGGGGGAACGAGGGGGATTTATTTAAAAAATCTCCCCTAACCCCTCTTTTTCAAAGAGGGGGACTGAATACTTACAAAAATAGAACACGGATTTTACTGATAGACGCGGATAAGCGACGTTTCTAAATCTTAGAAAAATGGTAGCTATAAACCCTTAATGTCATTTTTCGACTAAAAATAAAAACCGTTGAAATCCGTATAATCCGCGTCATCCGTGTTCTATTAAGTGGTTGCAAATTTAGATTCACAGCACCAGTCGACTCGCCAATAAATCAAAATTGGCGGTGGCCTGATAAGGCAACACGCCCAGCAAGGAAACATCCAAAGCCGTTTTAATCGTGTGTATATTTTCATCCGGTTTTAACATATCGGGATCTACGCAGACGGCTATCCAGCCGGCACACGGTATGCCTGACTGTTGTATCGCCAAATACGTTAATTTTGCATGATTAATACAGCCCAGCTTGATGGCAACGACCAATATGACCGGTAATGCCAATGACTTTGCCAAATCACTGATATCTTCATGGTCATTCAACGGCGCATACCAACCACCGGCACCTTCGACCAGTACGATTTCAGCCATTTCTTTCAGGACAGTAAAGCACTCAACAAGGGTAACCAGCTTGACCGGATTATTGATACCCGCAATATGAGGCGAGACGGGTAATTGATAGGCGTAAGGATTGAGCAACTCATAGTCAATGTGTAATGACGCATTTTCTTGTATCAGCAAGGCATCTTCATTTTTCAACTGGCCGTCCTGATTAAAGCACCCGGCGGCAACCGGTTTCATGCCGACAACGGTTTTTCCCTGCTGCTTAAAATAACGCATCAACGCAATGGTCGCCCAGGTTTTTCCTGCATTGGTATCAGTACCGGTTATAAAATAGCCTTTTTCCATAAGCCGTTATACCTTGGCAATCACGCTAATAACTTCAAAAGTCGCTGGAATCTGATCACTGACTTTATGTTTTTCGTAAGCCGCAATCATTTTCTGCATGGCTATTTTGGTGGTTATTTTTTTATTACGACCGGCAACCACATGCTGCGCACCCAAGTGTTTTAATTCTTGCATCAGCGTCCAAACAGACTGATAACGCGAAATATATACGGTGCTTTTGACCTGACTGTTTTTAAATCCCGCTTGTACCAGAAAGTGTTTAAGCTGTGTTTCGCTATAAAATTCGTTAACGTGGCTATAGTGATCAACGGTAGCCCAGGCGCTTTTTAATTCGTGCAATGTTTGTGGCCCAAAGGTAGAAAAAACCAACTGACCTTCCGGTTTTAACACGCGTTTAATGTCGGTAAAAACAGCATCCAGGTTACGACACCATTGCAAGGCCAGATTGGACAATACGCTATCAATACGTTGATCCCCAAGCGGCAAGTGTTCTGCATCTGCGCAGACATAACCCATATTAGGCTTATCTGCCAGTTTGCTTTGTGTTGCTTGCAACATCGGTAAGGCAATATCCAGCGCTATCATGGTTTCATAATGCGAACGCGCCAACAATTCACCGGTTAAAAACCCCGTACCACAACCTAAATCCAACAGTGTGCCTGTCAAATGGGTCGTATCAATTGCTTGGAGTAATTCTCTGGCCACGGTACGCTGTAATTCGGCAACATTGTCATAAGTTTTTGAGGCGGCTGCAAATGAGCGCTTGATTCCGGCTTTATCCAAAGTCATTGTTCGTCCATAAAACGGGAAATAATGGCTATTATCTCTTCGGAGTGTGATAAAAATGGCACATGCCCTGCCCTGTCAATAATGGTCAGTTCTATTTTAGGCAAAAGCGCCTGCATGTTTTGCCCTGCATTGACGGGTACTAGCGTATCTTTACCGCCTAATATCACGGAAACAGGCACGCTTATATTCGACAAAGCCGGTCGCAAGTCTGCCTGTTTGAGTATGTCCAGACCGCCTTGCAAGGTTTCTTGATCGGGCGCATTACATTCCATGACTGCTGATTTAAGGGTTTTTAATAAGGTTTTGTAAGCAGGCAAGTTATTCACTTGCAAGGATAAAAAGCGCTGCAACGTTGCCTGACAGTTTTCATTCAACTGGCCGGCAAACGTATCCAGCGACTCAACAGCTATACCTGACCAGTGCATTGATTGCGTAAATAAAGGATTACCCGCCAGCAAAACCAGTGAATTGACGCGCTCAGGAAACCGGTTGGCTATATCCAGTACCACCGTCGCACCCAATGACCACCCCAACCAGCAACTGCTTTCATCTGACACGGCATTAACCAATGCCTCACTGACCTGCTCCAGGGTAAACGAAGCAATTTTTTTACTCTGCCCATGCCCCGGTAAATCAATACAAGTCACTTGATGATTTTTTGCCAACTGCTTGGCAAAATCTCGCCAAATACCACTGTGCATCGCCCAGCCATGCACCAGAACGATAGGCTTGCCTTTACCGAAAGTTTGCTGATGGATTTTAGGCATTTTTTAAGTTCAGGTAAAAGGTGAAAGGTGAAAGGCGAAAGGCGAAAGGTAAGAATACTGTATTTATACATTAAGCCTTGTACCTTGAACCTTGAACCTTATTGTTGCCCTATCCAGTGCATCCAGCAACCGGTCAACCTGGTATTCTTCATGCAATGCTGAAAATGTCACCCGTAAACGGGCACTGCCTTTGGGTACTGTCGGGGGTCTGATTGCACTGACTAAAAACCCCGCTTTTAATAATTCATTGCTGATAGCGACTGCCCGTTGACTATCGCCGATTATGATCGGTTGGATTGCAGAAGTGATGTGGCTTTCACTTTGTTGGGTTACGCTATCGCTAACCCAACCTACGGACGGATTTACCACAGCCAACCCTAACTGCCCTGCCCCCAGTCTGAAACGATCAGCCAACTTTTTTAGTTTATCTCTGCGCCAATTTTCTGCGATGACAATTTTTAAACTGGCCCGTGTTGCTTCAGCGACTGCCGCAGGTAAGGCCGTGGTATAAATGTAGGTGCGGGCTTTCTGGATTAACGTTTCAATCAACGCATCAGATCCCGCTATAAACGCACCAAAAGTACCAAAACCTTTGCCCAGCGTACCCATCAATATCGGCACATCATCCTGGTTAAGCCCGTAATATTCCAAAAGCCCGCCACCATGCTCACCGATGACACCCAGTCCATGCGCATCATCTACCATCAGCCATGCTTCACCGGCTTTTGCAGTATCCGATAAGACTTGCAGCGGTGCAAAGTCACCGTCCATACTGAAGACGCCATCGGTTACGATGAGTTTATTACCGGTGGCTTTATTAAGATGAACCGTTAGATTTTTAACATCAGCATGTGCATAACGTTTAAATCGCGCACCGGACATCAAGCCACCATCCAGCAAAGAAGCGTGATTTAAACGATCTTCAAATACCGCATCACCCCGACTTAACAACGCCGACATGACACCGATATTAGCCATATAACCGGTAGAAAATAATAACGCCCGATCACGACCGGTAAAAGCGGCCAACTCTTCTTCCAGAGCATGATGCGCGGCACTATGTCCACAGATTAAATGCGCGGAACCACTACCAACACCGTAGCGATCAACCGCTGTTTTAAATGCGCCAACCACCTCGGGATGATTTGCCAAACCCAGATAATCATTACTGCAAAAATTAACGCAATTTTTACCGTCGATAGGCAGATTGATCCCTTGAGGTGCATCGATAACCCGTCTGGAACGATACAAACCAGCCTCGGCAATAGCCTTCAGCTTATCGGGTAACTGTAAAAATGCAGCCGTCATCAGGCGTAACTTGAACCGCCGGAATACACACCCAAGCGTTCAAACAAAGCCAAATCATGGTTGGTCATGGGATTGTCGGTGGTTAATAATTTATCACCGTAAAAAATGGAGTTTGCACCCGCCAGAAAACACAAGGCCTGCATTTCATCACTCATCTTGCTGCGACCGGCCGACAAACGCACCCGCGATTGCGGCATCATAATTCGGGCAACGGCCAAGGTTCGGATAAAAATAATCGGGTCCAGCGCCTCAGTCCCCATTAACGGCGTGCCTTCAACCTGAACCAGCATATTAACCGGCACACTTTCAGGATGCTTGGGCATATTGGCCAACTGAATTAACAATTGGGCGCGATCAACATCACTTTCACCCATACCAACGATACCGCCACAGCACACATTAATACCGGCATCCCTGACGCGTGCCAGAGTATCCAAACGATCCTGATAGGTTCGGGTAGTAATCACTTCGGAATAATAGTCTTCCGAAGTATCCAGATTATGGTTGTAATAATCCAGACCGCCTTCCTTTAATCTCAGCGTTTGGGCATCGGTCAACATGCCCAAGGTAACACAGGTTTCCATGCCCAGCGCTTTAACACCCTGAACCATTTCTATCACCCGTTCAACATCTTTATCTTTGGGTTTACGCCAGGCAGCCCCCATACAAAACCGCGAAGCACCTTGATCTTTGGCTTGTTTGGCAGCCTTTAAAACCGCGTCAACCGGCATTAATGCCTCCGGTGTCAAGCCTGAATCATAACGCGCACTTTGTGGACAATAGCCACAATCTTCCGAACACGAACCGGTTTTTATACTTAACAAGCTACTGATTTGAACTTCGTTAGGATCAAAATGCTCTCTATGAACGGTTTGGGCTTTAAAAACCAGATCATTAAAAGGTAACGCATAGAGCGCTTGCACTTCATCCAGTTGCCAATCATGGCGGATGGCAAGGGAAACGGGACGGTTAATGGCAGGGTTTGCAGGCATTCGGTTAATCTCCAGCGACAGTCAATAAATTATGAGTAACAAGTAATGACAGCATTCGTCAACCTGTTGAAATGAAAAGAGTACACAACTGGATCAATATTATACAGGATTACCTGCTTCCGCCTACCTGCATCTTGTGCGGCAATAAAGGATTTGAGGCGCGTGATCTATGTGACCCGTGTTTTCAGCGCTTACATAGAAATAATCGGTGCTGTTATCGCTGCGCTGAAATTTTTGAAATTCCCGTAACCTCGCCTACTTTATGCGGACGCTGCTTAAGTTCAAAACCGGCCTTTGACGAAACCTACGCGCCTTTTGTTTATCAGGGTGAAATGCGACACTTGATTACGACATTAAAATTTGGATCACATTACAAAAATGCACGTTTACTGGGTCTGTTATTGGCGGATCACCTAAAAAAAACAGCGCAAAGACCGGACTTGATACTACCGGTTCCGCTGCATAAAAGCCGTTACCGCGAGCGCGGTTTTAATCAGGCTATAGAAATTGCCAAAACAGTCTCCAAAGAATTACAAATCCCTTTAGACCTGAGCAGTTGCCTTAGGCATCGCCACACGCCGCATCAAATAGCGTTGACCGCCAAACAACGTCACCTTAATATAAAAAATGCGTTCTCAATTAGAAAACCCATACACGCCCAGCATATTGCCATCCTCGATGACGTAATGACTACCGGCTCAACCGCGCATGAACTGGCCAGGCTATTAAAAAAAGCCGGTGTGAGTCGCGTGGATGTTTGGGTGTGCGCCAGGGCTTGATGGACATGTCTTGCGAAATCTGGGGGATTGTCGATAATCCCTGCTCGTTAGAATTACTTTATTAAAATTGAGAAGATGATATTAATTTTATTATCTTTAGGCACAATAGAATTATAATAATTGTGTAAGTCAGCAGGATGGTTTGGGGCAATCCGTTAACATTTTTGGAATAGTGAATTGACACCCGAATTATAGGGCCCTGAATTAATTAAGTGCGGAGGGCGTGCCGTGCGCGCCTTAGTTTTCAAGGCGCGCACGGCACGCCCTACAGAAAACAATGTCGCTTAATCAACAAAGGTCTCTATAATCAACACTGCCTATTAAGCGATATCCAAGAATTAATAAAAAGACCAGTAATTAGGGTATAGCCTTCAACTTAAGCGCTTAAATGAGCGTAGTGAGGAGAAAGATAATGGTTACATCGCGTTCAAAAAAAACAGAGAGTAATAACTCAGAAAAAGATTTACCCAAACAAAACATCCCTGCTCCGCCAAAAACCAAGACAAAGACCAAGACTAAGGCAGCTACCAAGATCGTTGAGACAGCCGCTACTGATACACAAGACGATATTGTCACAAGATCAAAAAACTTTGCTTTAAAATTCAGCTTATTGAAAGATAAACTTAAAGCGGATGCAGATACCGAACAAAATAAATCAACCATTACCTTGGTACAAAATGTTACAACCGGCTCTGCTTTTGATGAAATAAATCCCGAACAGACCGCCTCCAAAAAACCCACTATTACACCGGGTTGCGATAGCGAGCACCTACTTCAAGAAAAGTGGGACACACGCGACAGAGCCTTAAATTTTTATGATCGGCAAGTTCTTGATTTCCTTGCGCCCAAGATGCAGGAGTTTATAGCCCGACAGGAATTTCTGTTTGTGGCGTCAGCTGATCGTAACGGTGAATGTGATTGTACTTCAAAATTCGGTAAACCCGGTTTTATCCGGGTGCTCAGTAATAAATACCTGATGTATCCTGAATTCAGGGGCAACGGTGTTTTTGCAAATAGCGGCAATATAACTGAAAATCCTCATATCGCCCTGCTAATGATAGATTTTACCAAGGATACCGTAGGCCTTCATGTTAACGGTAAAGTCAGAATTGTTACCAATGATGAGTTGCTGCAATTAGCCGACAAATTGCCTCAAGATGTTATTGAAGAAATTCATCAGGAAGGCAAAAAATGCCCTGAACGCTGGATGATGATAGAAGTTGAAGAAGCTTATATTCAATGTTCCAAGCATATTCCGTTGATGCAAAAGCTGGATAAAAAAATTGATTGGGGCACTGACAATATTGCCGCAAAAGGTGGCGACTATTTTCAGTTGATGGCTATTCCACTTTATGATCGATTGGGCGGGGATAAAGCCATGGAAGTCTGTGTGGATCTGTTTTATCAAAAAGTACTGAATGATGATTTAGTGAGTCCTTTTTTTAAAGATATTGATATGGCGAGTCAACGCCTGAAACAGAAATCATTTCTGGCAATGGCTTTTGGTGGCCCCTATCACTATTCCGATGCTGATCTTCGTGCCACACATAAACCCTTAATTGAAAAAATGGGATTATCTGACGAACATTTTAACCGAATACTTGAGATTTTTAAGGAAACATTAACCGAGTTAAATGTTTCTGCCAATGAACAACAGAGCGTAATGGAAATCCTTGAAAGTACGCGAGATGCTGTATTAAATCGATAAGGAACCTGACTCAATCTTATTAAACAGGTACACCCGTTAAGGAGCGATCATGATAAAAAAAGACACCTTTCAACTGGATGATAACACCTACTGGAAACAAACCTTTTTCGCAAATCAAAAACTTGAGCCTCCATTACTACACACCCGACCTAACGTCACCAAGCAACATCACGAAAAAATTGGTGATGCTGGCGCACTTTGGTTAAGGCTATTATTTCAGGGAAAGATCACCGCGCAAAATAATGACGATAAACTGCGTATCTACAAGTTGGGCGTCGTCGTTTATGAAATCCCGTTGCCGTTTCTGGAACAAAAAACGGTTATCGGCCGCCACCCGGATGCCGATTTGCAACTTGAATCGCCAAAACTGGCGCTGTTTCATGCCGCTATCCTCAACAAGAACGAAAAATTTTACATTGAAAGCCTGGATGATAACAATGGCATCCTGATTAAAAACAAAAAGCTAAAACTCAAAACACCCGTTCAGATTCATGATGGCATGCAAATAGATATTCC
>Ga0208613_1000446_pt1 | contig 13636 bp, 11 predicted proteins | sample CryBogmetaGMA6M_FD_184543 | JGI IMG/M metagenome (GOLD analysis project Ga0208613, IMG submission 184543) | Freshwater microbial communities from Crystal Bog, Wisconsin, USA - MA6M (SPAdes) | ecosystem: Environmental > Aquatic > Freshwater > Lake | place: Crystal Bog, Wisconsin, USA | collected... | reverse complement strand
GTCGAGCAGCTGGCTGGCCTTCTCGATTTCCGACTCGGTGCGCGGGCTGGGCGAGGCCAGAAAGGGGTCACGCTGCGCAAAGGAACTCTGCGGCAAAAGCAGGCTCCCGACACCGTCCTTGAGCCCGGCCTTGAGCTCGTCCTGGGCCATGCCCGCCAGGGTCGGCAAAAGGCCCTTCTCGTCCTTGCCGTTGCCGAGCAGCGTTTGGCGCACGGCCTCGGGATTGGTGGTCAGCGCCTGCACAAAGCCCTGGGCCTGGAACCAGAGCAGCTTGCTGCGGCCGCTCTCCACCAGGCCCAGGTCGCGCAGGCCCAAAGCCTGCTTAACCACCGGCTGGCGCCAGGCCTCGGCCAGGCCGGGGCGCAGCAGGTCCGCGTTCCTGGTCAGAACGTCGCGCAGGCCGTTGTAGGCCGTGACCACGTCCGAGAGCCCCTGGGAGAGCTTGTTCAGCGGTTCGATGACGGAGACGGGCACGGTCTCGCCAAAGGTGCCGGACTGGTCGAGCACCACCCGGCCCTGGTCCGCGATGAACGTGCCCGGCGTGCGCGTCTGGTCGCGGCCGTCGATGACCATGCGGCCGTCGCTGCCGGGCTGGGCCGTGGCGTTCAGGCCCAGGGCCGAGAGGATGTTGCCCGAGCCCCCGCCGGTGATGCCGCCGCCGGAGAGGCTGAGCCGCCAGCCGGGCTTGGGGTCGTTCAGCTGGATTTCGAGCCCCGTTGCATCGACCACCGCGTGTTTCTCGTCTGTGGCCGAGTCCCAGACGCGCTTGGCCGGCACGAGCTGGGCCACCATGGACGCGCTGGCCGAGCCAAAGGCGGTGCGCATGCGCCGCAGCACGTCGCCCCAGGTGTCTCCGGCGTTGACGTGCACGTCCACACTGCCGGAAAGCACGCTGCCCGAGGTGGGGCCCGCGGCGTAGGCCACGGTGTAGATGCCCGGGGCCAGGGTGGTGGGGGCGTTGGTGTCGAAGCCTGTGCTGCGGAAGACCGTGGGCCTGGCCAGGGACAGGCTGGTGAGCTGGTGCGTGCCCAGCTCAGCCGGGCCGTCTGGGGCAGACGTGGCCGTGAGGCCCAGCGACGCGGCCAGGTGCCCGGAGGTGTCGGTCAGGGTGGGGGTCTGGTCCGCGCGGGTGCGGTTCACGCTGAGCGCCAGGAAGCTGCCGGTGGGCAGGACATCCGGCCCGAGAATGCCCACCCCGGTCTGGCTGCGCACGAACGCGTCCACCTGCAGGGTGGAGCCGTTCACAGCCGCGGCCACGGCCTTCAGCACGTCGCCGTTGGTCTCGCCGGGGGTGACGGTGACCGAAAGCTTGTCGGTCTTGCCGCCAAAGCTGAGGTTCATGGTGTAGGTGCCGGGGGCCAGGCTCGTGGGGGCGCTGGCCGTGAACCCGCGCGAGAGGAACTTGTCTTCCTGGAGTACGCCCGCGGCGTCAGGCAAGGTGGCCTGGAGGTCGGCACTGCGCGCGGACGGGACGCCCACGAGGCGCGAAGCGCTGGCAAAGGGGATGCCCACGGTGGGCCAGGCAAAGGAACTGGCGGCGTCATTCAGGCGGCGCAGGGCCGTGTCCAGGTTGCTGGCCAGCGTGTTGCCCAGGCGCAGGCTGAGCTGCCCGGCGCTCGCCTGCTCAAACTCCGCCAGGACCCGGGCGCTGGGCGAGACCCCGGCGGCTCCGGCCGGTTGGCCGTCAGTCCGCAGGCCCCCGCTGATGCCGGTCGTCAGGCCCGTCAGGCCCCCCGCCGCTGTCGGCCATTTGATGCTCGTCATGGGCCGTGTCCCGGCCGCGCGCCGCCCCCCGGTCTTCCGGGCCTTCCGGCCCTTCCGGCCTTTCCGGATAGAAGACGCGCTCCATGCACAGGCCCCAGGGCGGGGCCGTGGGCAGGGAGTGGTTGCGGTCGCGCCGCTCGAGGATTGATCGGACATCGGCGGGCGCTACTTTACCCTTGCCCACGGCCACGAGGCAGCCAATGATGTTGCGCACCATCTGCTTCAAAAAGCCGTCGCCCTGGATGCGCCAGGTGATCTCGGCTCGCGTCGGGCCGGGCTCGCGCCACAGGGCCGACACCGTGCGCACCGTGCCGCGCGGCCCGGGCGGCGTGCCCGCGTTCTGGAAGCTCCTGAAGTCGTGGGTGCCGAGAAACATCCCGGCAGCCTGGTCCATGGCCGCGAGGTCAAGCGGCTGCACGTCCCAGACAAAGCGGCGGCGCATGGGGTTTACATGGCTGCGGTCGTGCCAGAGGGTGTAGGCGTAGATTTTGGACAGCGCGTCGTACTGGGCGTGGAAGCGCGGGTAAGGCGCCAGGCCGGCCTCCACCACGCGCACGTCGGGCCGCATGAGGCAGTTCAGGGAAACGCGCCAGGGGATGCGTGAGAGCTGCTCCGGGGCGTCGAAATGAGCGCACTGGCCCAGGGCATGGACCCCGGAATCTGTGCGGCCCGCGCCCTGCACCGGCAGCCGCTTCCCGGCAATTTTGGCGATGGCCGCCTCGACCTCGCCCTGCACGGTGCGGTCCCGGGCCTGGAGCTGCCAGCCCGCGAAGTCGGTGCCGTCGTAGGCCAGGATGAGCTTGATGCGCGACATTCGCCGCTCGTAGCACAGCCCCGCCAGGGCGTCCACGAGGGACTCCCTGGCGGGGCTGTGGGGTTCGTTTGAATCGGGTGCTTTGCCGGGCGCTATTGGCCGGGGCCCTGCAGGGGGGTCTGGACCCTGGTCATGGCCTCGGTCATCTTGGCGGCCTTGTCGGTCTTGACAAAGGTCATGATCTCGCCCGCCACCTTGGGCTTCATGCCGGTCAGAATCTTGACGGCCAGTTCCTGGTCCATGTTCGAGAGCACCTCGGCCGCCTGCTTGGGCTTCATGGCCATGTAGGTGTCCACCTGGCGCTTGATGCGCGCGTCCTTGAGCACGTCGGCCTCGTCCAGGAGCTTCTTGATGGAGGCCTCGGCGCGCTTGAGCTCGGCCAGCTTGTCGTCAACGCTCTTCTCCATGGCCACGAGCGCGCGCTCCTTGGCCACCACCTCGTCCTCGCGGCGCTTGAGGCTGCGGGCCTCCTGGGTCTCCGGCACCTTCACGCCCGGGATGGTGCTCTGGGCCAGCATGTCCGGCTCGGCCGGGGCTGAGTCCGCAGCCGGGGCCACAGCGGCCGGGCCAGCCGGAGCGGGCGTGGCAGCCAGGGCCTTCTGCAGCGGGAACAGGCCCTCGGCCTGGAGCTGCCGCCAGGTTTCCATCCCCAGGCTGCCCAGCACGGTGAGCTTGAGCGCAGCCACGGCCACCAGGACCAGGAGCACCTTAAGGATCTTGGGGCTCATGGCGAAGCGTGGACATCTCATCAAACTCTTTCTGCTCTGCGAGGTTTTCCGCGACATGGTGTTTCCTGGCCTGCCGGTCCTTGAGTTTTTCCAGGAGTTTCTTCTCCCTGGAGCGGAGGACGGCTTGCTGGCGGCAATTTTGCAAAATCAGGGCCAGCCGTTGCAGCTCGGTCTTCGCCGCGGTCAGGTCGCGCTCCAGGGCCTGGCGGTACTGCATCCACAGCCAGATGTCCGGCTGGGTGGCCTTGGGACCGAAGCCCTTGTCCACGTGCGCGGCCAGGCGCGTCTCGATGTCCAGCACCACCGCCTCCTGGGCCAGGTGGTTGGCCTGCGCCTGGGCCAGGGCCATGCGTGCCTGGTCCTCCAGCTGACGGCGGTATTCGAGCACCTTTTCCAGGCGGAACACAAAGGGCTTGGGCATGGCCCGGTCATGCCACGAACACCCCGGCCAAGCAAGGGGGACCCCGGCCCTCTTGTGCCAGCGCACACATAGGTGTACATCGGGACCGGCCAGGACCGCAGGTTCACGCCCTGCTGCCTGGCCGCTCAAAGGAGTGCCATGACCGCTGCCCCGCGCGCCCTGATCTTCGACCTGGACGGCACCCTCCTGAACACCCTGGAGGACCTGGCCGACTCCGGCAACGCGGCCCTGGCCGCGCTCAGCCTGCCCGAGCACCCGGTGGACGCCTTCCGCCTCTTCGTGGGCCTGGGCGTGCCCGAACTGGTGCGGCGCATGCTGCCCGAAACCGTCCGCGACGAGGCCACGCGCGAGCGCGCCGGGGCCCTGCTGATGGACGAGTACAAACGCCGCTGGAACCACAAGACCCGGCCCTACCCTGGCATCCCGGAGCTGCTCCAGACCCTGCTCAGCCAGGGCCTGCCGCTGTGTGTGCTCAGCAACAAGCCGCAACACTACACCGACCTCACGGTGCAGGAATTCTTCCCCGGCTTCCCCTTTGCCTCTGTGCGCGGGGCGCGGCCCGAGGTGCCGAACAAGCCGCACCCGGCCGGCGCCCTGGCCCTGGCCGCGGAGCTGAAAATCACGCCCGGGGCCATGGCCTTTGTGGGCGACTCGGCCACGGACATGCGCACCGCGCGCGGGGCAGGCATGCTCCCGGTGGGCGTGCTCTGGGGCTTCCGCGACCAGGCCGAGCTGACGGCCAACGGAGCCCGGCACCTGCTGGCCGCGCCCGCGGACCTGCTCACCTTGCTTGAGCCCCGCCTGCAGGAAGGCGCGTAAGCCCATGTCCGGCCCCTGCGCCCATGACCTGGACCTGCTCAGCGCTGTCGACGCAGGCGTGCTCGTGCTCGACGCGGCCACGGGCCGGGTGCTCACGGCCAACGCCAAGGCCCAGGCGCTGCTCGGCCGCACGGACGCGCTGCCGGACCTGTCCGGGTTGTTCGCCCCGGGTGAAATGTCCCTGGCCGAGCTGGCCGCCGGGGTGGACAACCGGGAGTGCCGCGTGCAGGGCGCCTCGGGTACGCCCATCCCGGCGCTGTTGACCTCGCGGCCCCTGCCCCAGGACGGCCGGAACCTGCTGCTGCTCACCCTGACCGACCTCTCGGGCCTCAAGCGCGCCGAGGCCCGCTTCCAGGGCTTTTTTGAGAACATCATCGAGGGCGTGTTCCAGTCCACGCCCGGCGGCACCTTCCTCATGGTCAACCCGGCCCTGGCCGAGATTCTGGGCTACGACAGCCCGGAGGAGCTCATCCGGCACTTCCGCGACCTGCGCAGCCAGCTCTACCTGGACCCGCGCGACCGCGACACCATGCTCGGCATCCTGCGCGAGTCTGGCCGCATCAAGGACTTTGAGACGCGCTTCCAGTGCAAGGACGGCTCGTTCAAGTGGATCTCGCTGACCGCACGCGAGGTGCGCGACCCCTCCACGGGTGAGCTTTTGTACATCGAGGGCCTGAACATCGACATCACCGCGCGCAAAGAGGTGGAGCGCGCCCTGCGCGAGAGCGAGGAGAAGTTCCGCCACACCTTCGACCAGTCGCCCATCGGGGCGTCCATGGTGGCACTGGACTCGACCTTCCTGCGCGCCAACGAGGCCTTCTGCCGCATCACCGGCTACTCCGAGGACGAGCTGAAGCACCTGACCTTTGCCGAGATCACCCACCCGGACGAACGCGATGAGAGCGTGCTCCGGTACGGCCGCGTGCTGCGCGGCGAGGTCGAGTCCTTTGAGCAGGACAAGCGCTACATCCACAAGGACGGCCACGAGGTCTGGGTGCACCTGTCCGCGGGCATGGTGCGCGACGCCGGGGGCCGCCCCCTGTACCTCCTGCCCATGGTCCAGGACATCACCGACCGCGTGGAGACCGAGCAGGCCATGCGCGGCATCAACGCCGAAAAGGAGCGCCTGCGCGCCAACCTGGAGACCGTGTTCCGCTCCATCCCGGACGCCATCATCACCGTGGACACGGACATGCGCATCATCCAGACCAACCGGGCGCTGTCCGAGGTCTGCTGCATCGGCTCGGAGCTCAGCCCGGGCCGGGCGCTCGTGGGCCTCTCGGGCTCGTGCAAGCGGGCCTGCTTCTCCGTCTTGCGCTCAACGCTGGAGACCCGGCGCCCGGTGCTTGAGCACCGCGTGGAATGCCAGAGCCACACCCCGGGCAAGGTGGTGGTCATCAACAGCTCGCCCCTGCTCGACCGCGAGAACAACTTCGCGGGCGCGGTGCTCGTCATCCGCGACATCACGCGGCTGGCCGACCTGGAGAAGCGCCTGACCGACCTGCACTCCCACCGCGGCATCGTGGGCAAGAGCAAGATCATGCAGGACATCTACGGCGTGCTGGACCAGCTCTCGGACGTGGAGTCCACGGTGCTCATCACGGGCGAATCCGGCACGGGCAAGGAGCTGGTGGCCGAGGCCCTGCACTTCGGCGGCTCGCGCAGCAAGGGCCCGCTGGTCAAGGTCAACTGCTCGGCCCTGTCCGAGAGCCTGCTGGAGAGCGAGCTCTTCGGCCACATGCGCGGGGCCTTCACCGGCGCCATCCGCGACAAGATCGGCCGCTTCGAGGCTGCCGAGGGCGGCACCATCTTCTTAGACGAGATCGGCGACATCTCCCCGCGCATCCAGCTGAACCTGTTGCGCGTGCTGGAGCGCAAGGAGTTCGAGCGCGTGGGCGAGTCCAAGACGCGCAAGGCCAACGTGCGCGTGCTGGCCGCCACCAACGTGAACCTCCGGGAGAAGATCCGCCAGGGCCAGTTCCGCGAGGACCTGTACTACCGGCTCAAGGTCATGGTCATCCACCTGCCGCCCTTACGCGAGCGCACCGAGGACGTTCCGCTTTTGACCGCGCACTTCATCAGCCACTTCCAGGCCACCTTCGGCAAGAACATCACCAAGTGCTCGGACGAGGTCATGCGCCTGTTCATGACCTACCCCTGGCCGGGCAATGTCCGCGAACTCAAGTACTCGCTGGAGCACGCCAGCGTGCTCTGCTCCGGCGGGGAGATCACCTCCGCGCACCTGCCGACGGACTTGCAGACGGGCCTCCTGCGGCCCATGCTGCCCCGGCCCGGACGCGCCGCTGCCGCCCTGCCCAGGCCAGGCTCGCGCGGGCTCACGGCCGAGGACCTCACGGGCGCCCTGGCCCAGGCCAAAGGCAATCGCGCCCTGGCCGCGCGCCTGCTGGGCATCGACCGCCGCACGCTCTACCGCAACCTGGACCGCCACGGCCTGTCCTGACCCGTGACTGTGGCGTCCGCCACACAGTGTGGCGCCACACGTGTGGCACCGCCACACATTCCACCCGCCCCGCCCTACGCGCTCCGGCGCTACGTATTGCCAGGCAACACGCGGAAATTACACAGCATACATGACGGCAGTTCTTTGCAGTCCCCTTGGCACGGCAATTGCCTCTAAGGGGGTTTAGACACCTTTCCTCTAACGTTCCGGGAGCGACATACATGGCAGGCAAACCGATCTACAAATCCCTCTACTTCCAGGTCATCACCGGCATCTGTATCGGCATCGCCCTGGGCATCCTCTTGCCCGGCAAGGACGGCTTTGCCGGACAGATGAAGCCCTTTGGCGACGGCTTCATCAAGATGATCAAGATGATCATCGCCCCCATCATCTTCTGCACCGTGGTCGTCGGCATCGCCAAGATGGGCGACATGGGCAAGGTCGGCCGCGTGGGCCTCAAGGCCATGCTCTATTTCTGGACCATGACGCTCATCGCGCTGGCCATCGGCCTGGTGGTGGTCAAGGTCTACGAGCCCGGCGTGGGCATGAACATCGACGTGGCCTCGCTCGATCCGGCTGCGGTTGCCAAATACGCGGGCGAGGGCAAGAAGCTCTCGACCATCGACTTCATCCTGAACATCATCCCGAGCAACGTGGTGGACGCCTTTGCCAAGGGCGAGATCCTGCAGGTGCTCTTCTTCTCCATCTTCTTCGGCCTGGCCCTCTCGGCCCTGGGCGAAAAGGCCAAGAGTGTCACCACCTTCATCGACGAGTTCGGCAAGGGCCTGTTCAAGGTCGTGCACTACATCATGTACTTTGCGCCGCTCGGCGCCTTTGGCGCCATGGCCTACGTGGTCGGCGTCCACGGCGTCTCCACCTTGCAGCAGCTCATGTACCTCATGGCCGGCGTGTACACCACCTGCCTGCTGTTCATCTTCGTGGTCCTCTGGGCCGTTTGCCGTCTGGCGGGCTTCAGCCTGTGGCGCTACCTCTGCTTCATCAAGGAGGAGATCCTGCTGGTGCTCGGCACGTCCTCGTCCGAGGCCGCGCTCCCGCGCATGATGGCCAAAATGGAAGTCTGCGGCTGCAACAAGTCCGTGGTCGGCCTGACGCTGCCCATGGGCTACTCCTTCAACCTCGACGGCACGTGCATCTACCTGACCATGGCCGCCATCTTCCTGGCCCAGGCCACGAACACGCCGCTGACCTTTGGCGACGAGATGTACATGATGGGCATCCTGCTCTTGACCAGCAAGGGCGCGGCCGCGGTCACCGGCGGCGGGTTCATCACGCTCGCCGCCACCCTGGGCTCCCTCCACACCATCCCTGTGGCAGCCATGGCCATCCTGCTCGGCGTTGACCGCTTCATGAGCGAAGCCCGCGCCATCACCAACCTCATCGGCAACGGCGTGGCCACCATCGTCGTGTCCAAGTGGGAGGGCGCGCTGGACATGGACAGGCTGCAGGCCGTCTTCTCCGGCAAGAGTGATCTGGCCGGGGACTCGCCCGAGGAGATCCTCGACGGCACGGCGAACGGCAACGGCAAGGTATAGACAAGAAGACGTTCCGGTCCAGACCCCGGCCACGATTAGCTGGCCGGGGTCTGGACTCCGGGAGAGATACCCGGTAACAATAGATGCAACTGTCTTAGGCACATCGAAGACATGATGTTTACCGAAACGTAGCTGGAGGTGCGAATGTCCGTTCCCTTGACCGCCACACACAAAAGCCTTGAGAGCCACCGCTGGGACGGCGTGCTGGACTGGGCCCAGATGCTCTCCGGCGCGGGCCTCATCGCGTTCATGTGGATGCACATGACCCTGGTGGCCAGCGTTGTCGTGAGCCCGAACATCATGAACGCCATCGCCGAGTTCTTCGAGGCCACGGGCATGGCCCAGGTCGGCGGCCCCATGGTGTTCCTGCTGTTCCTGACGCATTTCGTGCTCGCCGCGCGCAAGATCCCCTTCCGCCTGGAGGGCCAGAAGACCATCTGGGAGCACGCGAAGCTTCTGCACCACACCGACACCTGGCTCTGGGTGGTCCAGGTGGTCTCGGCCATGATCATCCTGATCATGGGCGCCATCCACATGTGGGTGGTGCTCTCGGATCTGCCCATCACGGCGCTCAAGAGCGCCGAGCGTGTGCGCAGCGGCGCCTGGATCTTCTTCTACCTGCTGCTGCTGCCGCTGGTTGAGCTGCACGTGGGCATCGGCCTGTACCGCATCGCGGTGAAATGGGGCCTTGCCGGACGCGCCGAGCGCAAGGGCCTCAAGCGCGGGGAGAACCTGCTCACCTTCATCTTCATCACGATCGGCGTGCTCACGCTGATCCGCTTCTGGTTCCTGAAGGGCTAGGGGGGGAACACATGCAGACCATCTACACCGACGTACTCGTCATCGGCGCCGGCTTGGCCGGCGAACGCGCGGCCATCGAGGCCGCCCAGGCGGGATTCTCCGCCATCTGCTTAAGCCTCGTGCCCGCCCGCCGCTCGCACTCCTCGGCCGCCATGGGCGGCATGCAGGCTGCGCTCGGCAACTGCGACAAGGGCGCGGGCGACTGTCCGGACGTGCACTTCGCCGACACGGTCAAGGGCTCGGACTGGGGCTGCGACCAGGAGGTCGCGCGCATGTTCGCCGACCGCGCGCCCATCGAGATGCGCCAGCTGGCGCACTGGGGGGTGCCCTGGAACCGCGTGGTGCCCGGCAAGAGCACGTACTTCAAGGGCGGCAAACAGCTCGAGAAGGAAGAGAAAGAAGAGAACCGGGGCCTGATCACGGCCCGCGACTTCGGCGGCACGGCCAAGTGGCGCACCTGCTACGTGTCCGACGGCACGGGCCACAGCGTGCTCTTCACGGTCGACAACGTCTGCGCCCAGCTGGGCGTGGAGGTCCACGACAAGACCGAGGCCATTGCGCTGATCCAGGACGGCGCCACCTGCTTCGGCGTGGTGGCCCGCTGCCTGCGCACCGGCGAGCTGCGCGTGTACCTGGCCAAGGCCACGACCATCTCCACCGGCGGGTTCGGCCGCATCTACCCCTGCACCACCAACGCGGTCATCTGCGATGGCGGCGGGCACATCCCGGCCATCAACACCGGCCTCGTGCCCATGGGCAACATGGAGGCCGTGCAGTTCCACCCGACCGGCATCGTGCCCACGGACATCCTGGTCACCGAGGGCTGCCGCGGCGACGGCGGAACGCTGCTCGACGTCAACGAAGAACGCTTCATGAACATCTACGAGCCCGACAAGCAGGAGCTGGCCTCGCGCGACGTGGTCTCCCGCTGGATGACGCACCACATCCGCCAGGGCAAGGGCGTCAAGAGCCCGTATGGCGAGCACCTCTGGCTCGACATCCGCCACCTGGGCGAGAAGCACATCACCGGCAAGCTGCGCGAGGTGTATGAGATCTGCACGTCGTTCCTGGGCGTCGACCCCATCCACCAACTCATCCCGGTGCGCCCCACGCACCACTACAGCATGGGCGGCGTGCGCACGAACAAGGACGGCGCGGCCTATGGCTTGAAGGGCCTGTTCAGCGTCGGCGAGGCTGCCTGCTGGGACATGCACGGCTTCAACCGCCTGGGCGGCAACTCGCTGGCCGAGACCGTGGTCGCGGGCGGCATCGTGGGCAAGAAGATCGCCGAGTTTTTGGCCGGGGCCGAGGTCACCTTCAACTCAAGCGTCATCGACGCCGAGGTGAAAAAGCAGCAGGAACGCATCCAGAACGTCATCAGCTGCAAGGCCGGCACCGAGAACGTGTACAAGGTGCGCCTGGCCATGCAGACTGCCCTGCACAAGGGCGCGAACATCTTCCGCGACAACGCGGGCCTCACCGAGTGCGTGGCGAGCCTCCAGGAGACCCTGGTGCGCGCGCGCAAGGTGGGGCTCAAGAGCAACGGCAAGGGCGTCAACCCCGAGCTGTCCGCCGCGCTCAAGATCGAGGGCCAGGTCAAGATGGGCCTGATGGTGGCCTACGGCGCGCTCATGCGCACCGAGTCGCGCGGGAGCCACAACCGCGAGGACTTCACCGCGCGCAACGACCGCGACTGGCTCAAGCGCACCCTGGCCTACTGGAAGAAGGACACGGACACCCTGCCGACGCTCGACTACGAGCCAGCCACCCCGTTGTTCCACATCCCGCCAGGGGACCGCGGCTATGGTAAAAGCGAGATCATCAAGGCCGAGACTCCGGCCGGGGACAAGGGGTAAGCCATGGCCAGATCACTGAAATTCAACATCTTCCGCTACAACCCGCAGGACCAGGAGTCCACCCCGCACATGGAATCCTTTGTGCTGGACGAGACCGACTCCATGACGCTGTTCATCGTCCTGAACCGCATCCGCGAGGAGCAGGACCCCAGCCTGCAGTTCGACTTCTGCTGCCGGGCCGGCATCTGCGGCTCCTGCGGCATGGTCGTCAACGGCCGGCCGAGCCTCGCCTGCCACACCAAGACCAAGGACCTGCCCGAGGAGACCACCCTGCTTCCCCTGCCCGTGTTCCAGCTGGTGGGCGACCTCTCGGTGGACACCGGCTCCTGGTTCCGCGAGCTGTACGACAGCGTGGAATCCTGGATCCACACCAAGAAGGTCTTTGACCCTGCGGCCAAGGAAGAGCGCATGGAGAACGATGTGGCCGAGGCCATCTACGAGCTGGACCGCTGCGTGGAATGCGGCTGCTGCGTGGCCGCCTGCGGCACGGCACGGCTGCGTCCGGGCTTCCTCGGCGCCGCGGGCTTAAACCGCGTGGGCCGCTTCCTCATCGACCCGAGGGACGAGCGCACCGAGCAGGACTACTACGACATCATCGGCAACGACATGGGCATCTTCGGCTGCATGGGCCTGCTCGCCTGCGAGGACGTGTGCCCCAAGCAGCTGCTCCTGCAGGACCAGCTGGGCTTCCTGCGCAAGAAGATGGGCATCACGGCCCTCAAGAACTTCTTCAAGAAGTAGAACACGGAACAAGAGGGGAACGCCATGAGGGAAATCAAGGCGGCGGACATCTCGGCGGCCGTGGCGCGCATGTGCATGAGCGCCAACACCAAGCTGCCCGAGGACGTGCGCAGGAAATTCGAGGAAGGCTTTGCCAACGAAACCACCGAGGCCGGCAAGGAGATCTTCCGGCAGCTCCTGGAGAACGCCGACCTGTCCTTTGAGACCAAGCTGCCGCTCTGTCAGGACTGCGGCCTGGCCATCTTCTACGTGGAGCTGGGCGAGGACGTCTTTGTGCCCGGCGGCGTGAACAAGGCCATCACCGAGGGCATGGTGGCGGGCTACAAGGACGGGTACCTGCGCAAGAGCTCCTGCGACCCGCTCTCGCGCAAGAACACCGGCGACAACACCCCGGCCATCATCCACATCGACTTCGTGCCCGGGGACAAGCTCAAGATCAGCTACATGGCCAAGGGCGGCGGAAGCGAGAACATGAGCCGCGTGACCATGCTCGCGCCGTCCCAGGGCTGGGAAGGCATCAAGAAGTTCGTGGTGAACCGCGTGGCCGAGGCCGGACCCAACCCCTGCCCGCCCGTGATCCTGGGCATCGGCATCGGCGGCACCTTCGAGCAGGCCCCCAAGATCGCCAAGAAGGCGCTCTTGCGCAAGCTCGACGACACGCACCCAGACCCCAAGATCGCCGAGATGGAGGCCGAACTGCTCACCGCGGTGAACAAGCTCGGCATCGGCCCCATGGGCCTGGGCGGAAGCTACACCTGCCTGGGCGTGAAGATCGCCATTGCCCCCTGCCACATCGCCAGCCTGCCGCTGGCCGTGAACGTGCAGTGCCACAGCGCGCGGCACGAGGAGGTGGAATTCTGATGCCCACGTATTCCCTGAACACCCCGCTCACAGATCAGGACATCGACAAGCTGCGCTCGGGCGATGTGGTGCTGCTAAACGGCATCATCTACACCGGCCGCGACGCCGCGCACAAACGGATCTGCGACCTTTTGGACAAGGGCGAGCCCCTGCCCTTTGACCTCAAGGGCGCCTCCATCTACTACGTCGGGCCCTCGCCCGCGCCCCCGGGCAGGCCCATCGGCTCGGCCGGGCCCACCACCAGCTACCGCATGGACGCCTACGCGCCCAGGCTGCACGCCCTTGGCCTCAAGGCCACCATCGGCAAGGGCAAGCGCTCGGACGAGGTCAAGGCGGCCATGCGCGAGCACAAGGCCGTGTACTTCGGCGCCACGGGCGGCGCAGGTGCGCTCTTATCCAAGTGCATCACCGCCTCCAAGGTCATCGCCTTTGACGAGCTCGGCCCCGAGGCCGTGCGCGAACTGACGGTGAAGGACTTCCCCCTGCTCGTGATCAACGACGCCTTTGGCGGGGAGCTCTACGCCAAGCCGAAGCTGGACGACTAGACGACGAAGAAGCAAACGACTGGCCGGGGGAGGCCCGCTGCGAGGCGCTACCGCAGCCGGGCCCGCAAATCCGCCCCCGAACGCCGTGCGAACAAGGCGGGCCGGGCTCCCGCTGCCCCGGATCAGCGGGAGCCCCGGCCGCCTCTCTGGTCAGGCCGGTCCTTCTCACGCAAGCGCCACCCGGCGCGAATCCGGCCGCACCCTTGCCTTGGCCGGGCCTGTCTGCTACTCCCCAGGCTGGGAACCCTTGCCCCGGAGACACACCATGCAGA
>Ga0208613_1000437_pt1 | contig 13775 bp, 19 predicted proteins | sample CryBogmetaGMA6M_FD_184543 | JGI IMG/M metagenome (GOLD analysis project Ga0208613, IMG submission 184543) | Freshwater microbial communities from Crystal Bog, Wisconsin, USA - MA6M (SPAdes) | ecosystem: Environmental > Aquatic > Freshwater > Lake | place: Crystal Bog, Wisconsin, USA | collected... | reverse complement strand
CCTGTAAAGGCTTCTGAGCATCCCGAAATTCAGCTTATGGGCGGCGACAAGCTCCGCTTCCCAGACAGCGTGGAAATCGGTGGCTTGCTTCTTTGCAAAACACCTGTTGAGTTTACAGAGCAACGTGACGCCCATTACCGTCAACTGGCGATGGCGCAGATGGACTCTGTGGATAACAACTTCATGCGTGATAGTGACCCAAGAATGCCGCTGTTTAAAGAGCGTAGTTCAAAGGTTACTTTCGGAAAAGGTATCTAACTTTAGGAGGTCATTTACATGGCTGCTACTGCTTCTCCCAACGGCCTTCGTGCCGTAAATCTGATCGGGGGTCTACCGTTTGCCGGTAGCACTCGGTCTTTCGCTATTGACCCTGCGGGTTATGCGTCCAACATCTTCAACGGCTTTGTCGTGAAGATTCATACTGACGGTTACATCAACGTAGTCACCGAAGATGGCAGCACAGGTAGCCCCTTCCCTGCTGGCACGATTGGCGTGTTCGTTGGTTGTTCGTATACCAACTCTATGGGCCAAACGGTCTTTGGTCAGTACTACCCCACCGGCTCCTTGAATGGTGTTGCATACGTCATTGATGATGACCGCGCAGTCTTTCAAGTTCAGGCAAATGGTGCTGTTGGTCAGACCTCCTTGGGCCAAAACGTGCTGTTCGCTAACTCGCAAAGCACTTCAACTGGTTCTACCGCAACGGGTAACTCCAATGTGGCAGTCAGCTTGACCGCGCAGGCTGGTACAGCAGCGTTCCGTATTGTCGGCTTTGTTAACAGCACTACATCTACCGTTGGCGATGCCAAGACGGATTTGCTGGTGAAGTTCAACATTGGGCAACATTCCTACACTAACGCTACCGGCGTTGCCTAATAAGGAGCTAAATCATGGCAATCTCTCGCGCACAACTACTGAAGGAACTCCTTCCCGGCCTGAACGCTCTGTTCGGTATGGAATATGCTCGTTACGGTGAAGAACATAAAGAAATTTATGAAACCGAATCGTCTGAGCGCTCCTTTGAAGAAGAAACCAAGCTGGCTGGCTTCGGTGCGGCCCCGGTGAAGAACGAAGGTTCTGCTATTGCGTATGACAACGCGCAAGAAGCATGGACTGCTCGTTACGATCACCAGACCATCGCAATGGGCTTCTCCATCACGGAAGAAGCGGTTGAAGATAATCTGTATGACAGCCTCTCGGCTCGTTATACGAAGTCTTTGGCCCGTGCAATGGCTTATACCAAGCAGGTCAAGGGTGCTTACACCCTGAACACCGGCTTCACTGGTGTGGGCAACCCCACCTATGGTGACGGTCAAGTGCTGTTCTCTACGGCACACCCGCTGGTTGGTGGCGGCACCAATAGCAATCGCCCAACTACCGGCGCTGACTTGAATGAAACTTCGTTGGAAAACGCAGTCATTCAGATCGCCGCTTGGACTGATGAGCGTGGTCTGCTGATCGCTGCAAAGCCGAAGAAGCTGGTGATCCCGCCTGCTCTGCAATTCGTTGCTACCCGTGTCTTGGAAACCAACCTCCGTGTTGGCACCGCTGACAACGATCTCAACGCGCTGAAGAACAACGGTTCCATCCCCGAAGGCTACACCGTTAACCACTTCTTGACCGACACGAATGCTTGGTTCTTGCTGACTGACGTTCCGAACGGCCTGAAGCACTTCGTCCGTACTCCTTTGAGTACCGGAATGGATGGAGACTTTGATACAGGCAACGTGAGATATAAGAGCCGCGAACGCTATTCTTTTGGTGTCAGCGATCCGCTCGGGGTATTTGGTAGCCCCGGTTCGTCCTAAGCGAACCCGCATAGAACCTAGATTCTATGCTATCAAAAAGGGAGCTACGGCTCCCTTTTTCTTTGTGTGTACGGATTTCCTGTGTCATAACCTTTTCGTAACCCTGCGAAATACTTGTAATTCTCCGTTCATTGGTATATACTTGGGCATCAACCAAGGAGCTACCATGTTTTATGTTTATGTTTACCGTGACCCCCGCCCCAGTAAGAACAACCAGCCTGTGTACGTAGGTAAAGGCACGGGGGATAGGGATGTGTCCCACTGGCTTAAAGGTTCACACAACAAACCTTTTCAAGACTTCATGTCTCACCTGCGCCAGAAGGGACTTGAGGTACATCCCCAGCGCGTGCTTGAAACACCTGATGAGGCCGCTGCCTTCACCAAAGAGATAGAGCTGATTGCTGTCTATGGGCGGCGGAACCTCGGCACGGGTACGCTGTTCAATCTTACTGATGGGGGCGAAGGCGGTAGTGGTACTGTGTGGACTGCTGCACAGAAGGCGGTTATTCAGAAAATGTCTGAGGATAAATGGCAGCGCCCGGAGTACCGCGCCAAGGTAGTCGCCGCCCAGACCAAAGTGCAAGGCACCCCCGAAGCACGTGCAGTCAAGTCGGAAGCTAGCATAGCCACATGGAAAAAGGCCGATATACGCGAGAAGCGGCAGGACGGTATCGCCGCTGCCCGTAGCACAGACGCTTCCAAGGCCAAGACCAGCAAACAGGCTTCGGCACAATGGGCCGATCCGCTGTACGCTGCCGCACAGACAGCCAACAATAAAGAGATAGCTAACCGACCTGATGTGAAGGCAGCTAAGGCTGCTGCGCTTAGGGCGCGATGGGCAGACCCGGTATGGAAAGCCGCATTTCTTGCGAAGCGGGGGCAAAAGAAACTTGCACCCCCAGAGTTAAAGTAGTATGCTTCGCATAACCCCGAACAATCGGGAGTACCAGACGGGTCGGGCCGACGCTAAGCAGACGGGTACTCCTTAATCGCTTAGGAGAAAACTCAATGAGTTCCACCACGTTTTCCGGCCCGGTTACGTCCCTGAACGGCTTCATTTCCGGCACCGCCACAGCCCCCATCGCAGTCACTACCGCTGGTAACGTCACTAGCTCTTACGCATCGACCTCCGCTACGAATGGCGACACCCGCCTGAGCTATCAAAAGCTGGTCTTCACTGCTGCTGGTTCTGGCGAAACGCTCCGCGCTTTCACTTCCATTGCTACCGGCTCTGGTGCAGTTGCCCCCGGCGGCACTGTAAACGGCGCACACATCAGCCTTGAGATTGATGGCACCTCGACTGTCTCCGGTGCTGGTAACGCGCTACGCGCTACTCTGGGCGGTACGTCTACCAATCCGGGCGGCACTCTGGCAGCTATCCAAGCTGACTCCAGCTTCGCTACTGGCGGCACTTGGACTAACGCCTCCTTCATCCGCTTTACTAACTCTGGTACAGGCGCAGTGACGAACCTGTTCAACGCTCCTGCGGCAATGGTTGCTACCAAGACAGCCGCTGCTATCAGCCACACGATCAAGATGGTTGACTCGGCTGGCAAGGCGTACTGGTTGATGGTTTCTGACGCACAGTAATCATGGTCATCACGCAAGAGTTCTTGCAGGCTGAGATTGTTTCCCTTGAAGTCGAGATGCAGAAGGCCCAAACCTTTATAGCACACGCCCAAGGGACAGTCGCTTCTTACAAGATGCTGATAGCCAAACTGAACGAACCGGAGCCTCAAAATGAGCCAAGCTGATGTATGGGCAATAACACCGTCTGTTAGTGCAGTCCTGCTACGTGCTGCCGCTGGAGTATCTGGCGCAGGTGCGCTGACGCTTCTGACCAATGAGGTTTCTCTCAATGGTTGCGGGTACAAGATCGCAATCACCTCTGCTGGGGTGGACACAGGCATTACCTTCACGGTTGTCGGGCAAGCAGTTGGTACGCTCAATGGCGCAGTAACTACTGAAGTCTTGACAGGCGGAAGTGGTGCTGCGGTTACTACAACTGCCTTCTTCGCACGGGTGGACAGCATCACCGCAAGTGGCGCTGCCGCAGGTAATGTCAGTGTTGGAACGGTTGGCTCCCTAGCCCTTCCCCGTTGCCGCATCAAGGGGATGCACTACGTGGCTGGTGCTACCGCAGGTAGTGTGAAGATCAACCGCAATACCACTTCAGGTACGTTGATCCTTCAGGTTGATACACCGCCTGTCACCGCAGCCGCATTCGCTGTGAGCGTTGCTATTCCTCAAGATGGCATCCTGACTACACGCAGTAGTCTTTCTGATTTCGCAATCGTCACGCTGGCAGTCGTTACTGCTGTAACCCTGTTCTGTGGATAAGGAGTAAGTCATGGCTACCAAAGGTAAGTTCCCATTCGCTTTGTTTGAGAAGTCCGCTAAGGATAAAGAAAAAGGCGCTGGCAAAGAAGGTTCCAAGAAAGAGGAAGCCTTCGACAAGAAGCAGAAGTTTGCCAAGGGCGGTGCTGTTGACGGTATTGCCCAGCGTGGCAAGACTGTTGGCAAGACCATCACCATGAAGCGCGGCGGTAAGTGCTAGGAGACTGACATGGCTACCAAAGCTGAAGAACTTCGACACGTTGCAGCTATGAAAAAAGCTGGCGTCCCAGAAAAGTACGTTAAGGAAGAGGCAGCGGAAGCTGCTGAAATGAAACGGGGAGGTCGTGTGCGTAAATTCGGTGATGGCGGCTCTACAGCCGGTGCTGGTCGTGGTTTTGTTAATCCTCCTCGCGTGAAATCAGATGCCGAGAAAGAGGCTATGCAAGCAGCGCAAGACGAAAAAGACCGCAAGAAGATTGCTGCTATGGGCTACGCCAAAGGTGGGCGAGTTAAACGCTATGATGATGGCGGTGAAGTTGATCCAATGGAAGCAGCTAACGCTTCTGCTGAGTCGCAAGACATTGCCGCATCTGTACCTGCTGGCCCAAAAGCCGAGCCTGTTCCAGAGCTTTCGTTTAAAGAAGCATTTGCAGAAGCCCGTGCAGAAGGTCTTAAAACCTTCATGTGGCGCGGTAAGAAGTTCACCACTGATATGGGTTCTTCCAGCAAAGGTGGCAGCGGGCGTGGGAAGATAAACCCCACAACTGAGGCTGCTCCCGCTGAGAATCCTAACAAACGCAGCATTTATAGCGGTTCAGTTGTGGATACTCTTGGCCCAGATACCAAGGCAGCTATTGCACGTAATCAAGCTCGTAGGACAGTACCTGTTGAAGACCCGCGCATTAAGGCTAGAGGCTCTTACTCTGGTATGGGTATGGCTAAGGGCGGCTCCGTCAAAGGATGGGGCGAAGCACGGGGCGCACGCGCTGCGAAGATAACATGATGCCGAGCCGGGGTATGGGCGACATAGCCCCGAGCAAGATGCCAAGTGCGAAGGAAAGGCCGCGCCGGGACAATACAGACTTCACTGTGTACGCCAAAGGCGGCTGGATAGCAGAAGCTACGAAAAACAAAGGTGGCTTACATCGACAGATGGGGATTCCTGCAGGAGAGAAGATTCCTGCTAAGAAGCTGGCTAAGGCGGCGCAGGCTGGCGGGAAGCTGGGGCAACGGGCAAGACTCGCGGAAACGCTTAAGGGACTTAAATAGCTGACAGGTCTTTCTGGATACTGTATCATACCCGGTACGTAGTTCAGAAGGAATAGTATGTACGGCATTGTGTATAAGGTAACAAATACGGTGAACGGGCATTTCTACATAGGGCAGACAAAGACGCGTTTTAGCTCGCGTTGGTCGAAGCACTGTCAAGATGCCCGTAATGGTGCCGGATGGGTTATGGCGGCAGCTATTCGTAAATATGGCCCCGGCGCATTTACCCATGAAATTATTGAGGAATGTGAAGACCGCGATAGCCTTAATGCCGCTGAAGTCAAGCACATCGTGACGCTGCGCCCGCACTATAACGCGATGGGTGGCGGGGGGCAATTAGGAAGTCCTTCTATGGAAGTACGCGCCAAAATATCACTAGCGGGTAAAGGTAAGATTCGCAGCACGGAGACTCGTAGTCGAATGTCTGCTGGACAGATGGGGCATCCGGTTGCCGATAGTACACGGGAACTTTTACGGAATTCCTTTAAGGGCAAAGTACTGCGCAAACTACCTATTCAACAATACGAGCGAGATGCGCTAGCCGCAAGGAATAAAGCGCGTCGTATTCACGCAGTGGATACTACTCTGGAACAACACTACGCGGAGGTTGGTGCTACTACCCGTAATGAAAAGATACGTGCTTCGCAAAAACGTAACCACGCAAATAACCCGGGCCGTGTTCGTGGCAGAAACAATCCCATGTTTGGGCGAGTAGTGCCGGAGGCGTTAAAGCGGCGCTACGCGGAGATGTTTACCGGTGAGGGAAACCCCTTCTTTGGCAAGACCCATACAGATGATACCCGTGCTAAAATGATCGCCGCACATGCAGCTAGAGAGCCAGTAGTATGCCCGCACTGCGGGAAAGCAGGCCACGTAAATGCTATGAAGCGGTGGCATTTTTCTAACTGTAGGAGCAGTATATGACCACGTCGGGTACGACAGGCTTTGTTTTGGATTTTCCAGAAATCGTAGAAGAGGCGATGGAGCGGTGTGGAGAAGAATTGAGGACAGGATATTCTTTACGTACCGCACGCCGCAGCATGAATCTGCTGTTTGCAGATTGGGCCAACCGTGGCATTAACCTATGGACAATCGACTCAGGCACCATCAACCTTGTCCCCGGAACCGCTACCTACGTACTTCCCGCAGATACAGTTGACCTTATCGACCATGTGATCCGTACAGGCGCAGGTAGTGCATCAACGCAGGCTGACTTGACTTGTACTCGCATCAGTTCCAGTACCTATGCCACGATCCCAAATAAACTCTCTCAGGCGCGTCCATTGCAAATCTGGATACAACGTCTGGAAGCACCACAATTTACGCTCTGGCCTGTTCCTGATGCGTCCCAGACCTATCAGATCGTGTACTGGCGTTTGCGTAGACTGCAAGACGCTGGCAATGGTGCCAACACCCCGGATGTGCCGTTCCGCTTCCTCCCTTCACTAGTTGCTGGGCTGGCGTACTACTTGGCGCTGAAGCTGCCTAATGGGATGGAGCGGCTGGGTATGCTACAGCAGCAATATCAAGAAGCGTGGGATTTAGCCAGTTCCGAGGACAGAGAAAAAGCTACCCTTCGTCTGGTGCCCCGGCAAATGTTCATAAGCTAAGTTATGCCGCATAAAGACCCTCTTGCTGCTGCCGCCTGTAAGAAGGCGTATCGTTTAGCGCACCTAGAAAAGACGAAAGCAGATCAGGCTGCGTGGCGACTCAGAAATCGTGAGAAAGTGCTTGCGGATAAGAAAGCGGCATGGTTTGCCAACCACGAAGAGAATAAGTTAAAACTTCGTGCCAGATATGCCGAAGACCCCGAGAAATACAAGCAACTTGGGAAAGAGCAGTACCAGCTTCGGCAGGCAACTAACTTACAGTATGCGGCGAACTATCGGGCGGTTAACAGAGCAGCGGTAGTAGCAAGCAAGAAGCAGTACGCACAGGAGAATCCCGGCAAGATAAACGCGCTGGTAGCGAAGCGCAAAGCCGCAAAACTTCAACGCACCCCTGCTTGGCTGGCAGAAGACGATATGTGGATGATTGAACAGGCGCATGAATTAGCTGCATTACGAACCAAGATGTTTGGATTTCCGTGGCACGTGGATCATGTGATTCCGCTGCAGGGAAAGATTGTTTCTGGGCTGCACACTCCGCTGAATATGCAGGTTATACCGGGCTTGGAAAACTGTCGTAAAGGTAATCGGGTGGCGTATGGGTAGCCCTTTTGCTAGTGGCAAGAAGGCGATAAGTGTCTGCGATAGGTGTGGGTTTCAGTTCCTGCTTAAAAACTTGCAGTACGAAGTTGTTAAGTTGAAAAGAACGGGGCTGTTGGTATGTAGTGAATGTTGGAGTCCAGATCATCCACAATTACAATTAGGGATGTATCCTGTCCAAGACCCACAGGCTTTACGTAACCCGAGGCGGGACAATAGCTACTTGCAGTCTGGGCTTACAGTGGACGATTCGCTTGCCCAAGGTAGCAGAGTATTTCAGTGGGGTTGGAACCCGGTTGGCGGTGGAGATAGCGCAGTCACACAAACAACGCCAAATTATTTGGTCTGTAGTGTGATAATCGGTACAGTAACAGTGACGGTTTCGTAGGAGAAAATGATGGCTACTCAAAAGACAGTTCCGGTGCAAAACCAGAAACCCGGCAGCGGTGGTGGCAAAACCAACGAAGATATGCTCAAGTATGGGCGTGGTGAAGCCAAGGTTGTAAACCAGAAACGGAGCAAGTAATGGTCACTACAGTTTATAGACAGCCTAAGTCTATCCCCGCCATTGAAGCGGGTAAGCGCATTGCCAAGAAGATGAACAATCCTGATTGGACTCCGATGGATGGAGTTGGCATCAGTACACCTTCTGAAACCAAAACCTCCGGTATCAAGATTCGTGGTACTGGCGCGGCTGAACGTGGAGTTATGGCTCGGGGGCCGATGGCGTGACGTACTCTGAACTTTGCGCGGCTGTTTCCTCTTACTGTGAGAACACGTTTCCCACAGCGGACATGAACGTCTTCATTACTGAAGCCGAGAAACGTATATACAACACAGTGCAGATTTCGGCACTTCGGAAGAATGTCACAGGCGCTATGACAGCAAGTAATAAGTACCTAGCCTGCCCTGATGACTTTCTTGCTACGTACTCGTTAGCCATTATTGATCCCGTTACGGGGGCTTATAGTTACTTGCTGAACAAGGATGTGAATTTCATCCGCGAGTGCTACACAGTCCCCACAACTACCGGGACGCCTAAGTACTACGCTCTGTTCGGTTCTCGCCTAACGCAGCCTACAGAGTTGTCGTTTATGGTTGGCCCAACCCCTGATGTTGGCTATGCCGCTGAACTGCACTACTTCTATTACCCAGAGTCTATAACCACTGCGGCAAGTGGTACGACATGGCTTGGTGATAATTTTGATCCTGTACTGTTGTACGGTGCCATCATTGAAGCCTATACGTATCTTAAAGGCGAAGCAGACTTACTTCAACTCTATGTTGCTAAATACACCGAGGCTATGCAGCAACTTAAACGTCTGGGTGACGGGCTTGAGCGCGGGGATGCCTACAGAGATGGACAAGCAAAGGTTAAAGTACCATGACAATCTCCCAAACAGCAACCACATCGTTTAAGGTTGAGGCGCTTCAGGCGGTTCATAACTTTGGCCCCACACTGCCTGATACGTTCAAGATCGCACTGTACACAGCGTCTGCGTCTATTGGCCCGACTACCACTGTATATACAGCTACAGGTGAAATCTCAGGCGCAGGCTACACGACTACTGGGCAGGACTTGGTTATCTCCATATCCCCGACTTACGGTAACAACGCCAACAATATTCCGACTGCGTTTGCTTCGTTTGCCAATGCTACATGGCCCAACGGCACGTTTACAGCACGGGGTGCGCTGATTTATAACGCATCCAAGGGTAACAAGTCCGTAGCTGTGCTGGACTTTGGATCAGACAAAACCGTGGCTAACGATACCTTTACCGTTATCTTCCCCACACCAGATGCCAACAACGCCATTGTGCGTATTTCTTAATCAGGAGCTATCATGCCTACAGAAATTTCCAAAGCTCAAGACACAGTTACTGCTGGCTTGATTACCAATCCCCAAGGCTCTGATAGCGTTGGTGCAGGTGGTGTTTACACCGTTACCTGTATTGGCCCTGATGGTCAAGAGAAATGGTCGGACACGTTCCACAACCTCGTTGTGAATGTTGGCCTTAAGAGCATGAACGATGTGTACTTTGGCGCAGCCACTCAGGTTACGACTTGGTATCTCGGGCTTGTCACTGGCCCCGGCGCTAATACAACATACTCCGCAGGCGATACGCTGGCTTCTCATGGCGCAACAGGTGCAGGCGGCTGGACTGAGAATACGGACTACACCGGGAACCGTAAAGCTGTGACGTTTGGCGCATCTACAACTGCCAATCCTTCGGTAATTACCAATACGCCCACTTCATTCGCCATTAACGGCACTGCTACTATCGCAGGGGCCTTTTTGTGTAGCGTTGCGACTACGACTTCAGGCACACTGTTCTCAGGTGGTGACTTCACTGGCGGTGATAAGTCTGTAGCGTCAGGCGACACGCTCAATGTAACGTACACCTTCTCCTTGACTGCGACTTAAGGAAGTGCGGTGTTTGGAGATGTTGCATTTGCCCAATCGCCGTTTGCCACATTAGGGGGCAGCGCGTTCTCTGTTGCTGTTGCGGAGGCAGCAGCAGCTAGTGGGGCATATAGCACTACGGCTATCTTTGGTGGGAACATTGCTGAAGCGGCTTCTGCGGGGGCTGTATTCAACAACTTAAACAACACGTTCAATGTTGCCCGGTCAGAGGCTGCAACCGCAGGGGTTGTGTTTGATACGCAAAACAACACGTTTAACGTAGCCCTGACTGCTGCAGCTACAGGAGCGGATAGCAGCAACAGAAACATTACCTTCACAGCCGCAGTAGCAGAGACAGCTACAGGTACAGACACAAGTTCAGCAATAGCTACCTTCATTGGGGCAATAGCGGAAGCTGTACAGGCAGCGGATAGTATTTCTGGCGGGTTCCTTGCCACGGCAAGCGTAGCTGAAGGCGCTTCTGCTGCGGCATCCTTCGCATCCCAAGTCGCATTCCTTGCTTCAGTTTCAGAACACGTTTCCGCTAGTGCAGTGGGTTCAGTTCAGACTGACTTTGCGGCTGCTATTGCAGAAGTGGCGCAGGCAGCATCATCCCTTTCTAATACAGCGGTGTTTGTAGCCGCAGTTGCTGAAGCGGTAGCGGCATCTGCTAGTTTTGCTGGTGCAAGCACACAGTATGCGGTGCTGGCTGAGTCCGCATCTATCGCTTCATCCGTAGCTGTGCAGACTGTCTTTGCTGGCACCGTATCAGAATTGGTACAGGCAGTTGCAGCACAGACGGTTATCAAAACAGTAAACGCCAACGTCACCGGGGTACAACTTATTGTTTCCATTGGCAACGTGCTGGTGTGGGGGATAATTGATGACAGTCAGAGCGCGAACTGGCAAAATATAGACGATGACCAGACCCCCGGTTGGATCGTTATTCCAACGTAAGGATACAAAATGGCGCTAGTGCTTAAAGACCGTGTGAAGGAAACCACCGCTACTACAGGCGCTGGGACACTGACTCTTGCTGGTGCTGTAGCTGGGTTCCAATCCTTCGCCGCCATTGGGAACACAAACACTACATACTACGCCATTGCTGACCCCATTACGGGAGCATGGGAAGTGGGTCTGGGTACGTACACAGCTTCCGGTACAACCCTCTCCCGCGATACGATCCTAGCTTCCAGCACAGGTTCAATCCTGACACTTACTTCAGGCAACAAGGATGTGTTCTGCGCTTACCCCGCAGAGAAGTCTGTAAACACAGATGCAGCAGGAGATGTTAATCTAGCAAATGCTGCATTAATAAACGCAGCCCATATTGGTGTTGGGACAGCAGTTGCACCTGATATCCTGATCCGCGCTGTCGGGGACAACGGCTCTCTTTCCCGTATAGCTATGCGCGGCTACTCCGGTGACGCCAATGGCTCTGCTATTCGTGTTACCAAATTCCGTGGGAATACTGGTGCGCCACAAGCCCCTCAAAGTGGAGACAGTCTGGGCCGGTTTGAGTTTGCTGCATATGCGACTACCTCTGCCGATGGTCTTGCCGGTGCGTATTGGGAAGGTGTTACCACTGAAGCGTGGGGCGCTACAGCACATGGCACGAAAGCACTGCTGTACGTTACGCCTAATACGACTACAACTCCTGTTGTCGCGGTAACAGTTGACCAAGATAAGTCAGTGTCCCTCACCGGGGCGCTCAGCGTCACAGGCCACACTACCTTCGAGGGTGTCACCAGCACGGGTGCTACGGGCACCGCCAAGCTGGTCTACAGCACCAGCCCCACGCTGATAACGCCTAGCCTTGGCGTAGCCTCTGCAACATCCCTTGCAATCACAGGCACTGCGGGCGCAGGGTTTCAGACATTTGTCGGACAATCTTCTAATCCTGCTTCTCCTGCGGCGGGGACTTTACTTGTTCACTCCAAGACCTTGAATGGGTTTACCCGGCTGGAGCAGGACAACGAATCTGCAACCAATGTAGTCTACGCTCGGGATAACGTATTCATTGCAGAGAATCCTACCGGGTCAACCATTCCCAAGGGATCAACGGTCTATGTAAGTGGTACGGTGAGTGGTGCTCCACAGGTTCAGTTAGCAAGGGCTAACTCTAGCAGTACGCTCCCCTGTGTCGGGGTGGCGCTTGATGCGATTGCTGGCGGTGCGTATGGGCAGATCATGTACAGCGGGCTGCTGACCTTTGATACATCTGCTTTCAGCGCAACTGATAAAGTGTGGGTTTCCACTACGGCAGCAGGCGGTCTACAGAATACAAGACCATCAGGTACGACAAACTTCGTACAGCGCATGGGTACGATTCTTGTGTCTGGTAACTCTAGTACAGGCTTGATGCTTGTCCAGACTGCGCCTGCTGTGTTGAATATGGAAACAGGAACCAATGCAGCTACATGGACAGGCAGTACTGTTGTGGCCCTTGTTGGAATCTCAGGAGGTACGTTCTAAATGGCTACATATTCACCCCTTCTGGGACTATCTCTCCCGACTACAGGTACTTTGACAGGTACTTGGGGGGATGAGATTAATAACTTCATCACTAGCTACCTTGATACAGCGGTAGCGGGTGCGTTGGCAATAACTGCGGATAAGACGCTGACCAAGACAACCAATGCGTCACTTGGGGCAACATCTTCTCAGTATGCCATCCTGCTCTGCACCCCAGCTTCCGCTGATATCACAGTTACAGTTCCTGCTGCATCAAAAGTGTATATGGTTGTCAATAAGTCAGGCACATATACGGTCAAGATCGTAGGCGCAGGCCCGACTACCGGCATTACAATTCCAGCAGGGTACAACGCGCTTGTTGCTTGGAACGGTTCTGATTTTGTAACCATAGCGAACAATATCTTTTCTGGAGGAGTCTTCTAATGGCCGCGACAAACTTCACACCTATCATCCTCTATCATTCGGCCACTGGAGCCGCAGCCCCGCTAGCTGCGGACCTTGCCGCTGGCGAACTCGCCATCAACACTACAGATGAGAAACTGTACTTCAAGAACGCAGGGGGTACGGCCAAGGTGCTTGCCAATGCGGCCATAGCAGGCATCACACCCGGTACAGGAGTTGGCACCGCTCTGGCAGTCGCAGTTGGTTCCGCTGGTGCAGTAGTTGTAAACGGCGGCGCTCTCGGCACGCCTTCTTCTGGCACTCTGACAAACTGCACTTTCCCCACGCTAAACCAGAACACCACAGGCACAGCCTCCAACGTCACAGGCACAGTAGCCATAGCCAACGGCGGCACTGGGCAAACCACAGCACTCAGTCTGATGCCCAGCGCCTCCGCAGCCGGCACCTCCGACGCCATCACAGCCACATTCAGCCCAGCCATTACCCTGGCAGATCAGCAAAAGTGCTGCGTCGTGCTGGGCTATGCCAACGCCACCACCACGCCGACCTTTGCGCCCAACGGCTTGACGACGCACACCATCACCAAAACCGGCGGCGCAGCACTGGCCGCTGGCGACTTGCCCGGTGCCAGTGCCGCTGCCCTGCTAATTTACAACCTTGCCAATACGCGCTGGGAGCTGATGAACCCGGCTGTGGCTGGCATTTTGGAGCTGCTTACCCCGACCAACATCACCCCCATCAGCGCCGCCACCGGCCAGGGCTTGACACCCACACTCACGGGCACCGCCTTCAACAGCAACTACGGCGCAACGCACTCGGCCACCCAGGTTCAGATCAGCACCAGCAGCAGCTTTGCAAGCCCCTTGTATACAT
>Ga0208613_1000432_pt1 | contig 13864 bp, 13 predicted proteins | sample CryBogmetaGMA6M_FD_184543 | JGI IMG/M metagenome (GOLD analysis project Ga0208613, IMG submission 184543) | Freshwater microbial communities from Crystal Bog, Wisconsin, USA - MA6M (SPAdes) | ecosystem: Environmental > Aquatic > Freshwater > Lake | place: Crystal Bog, Wisconsin, USA | collected... | reverse complement strand
TACAGAGTACTCCCCCGCCCGCCGTCGGTCAGACGCTGCGACGTCAGAGCATTGACCCCGCGATCGCCCGGAATGAATTCCCGCCACCAGACCCCTTCGGTAACCACTGTTCCCGCCGGCACCCGTCCGGAAATTTTTAGAGTGAAACGAACCGCCCCCTGATCATTACCGGCCGTAACGGTTTCCCCATCCTTCAGATCGCGCGCTTCGGCGTCGGCCCGGTTCATCAACAATTCCATACAGCGCTGTTTCCCACGGAGATCATCCTGCTCGTAAAAGCTTGAATTGAGTGCATATGGCGTAACCGCCGGCTGCAGACGCAACGGATACCCGTCACCCGCCGCATGAGTCGGGAGCAGACGCGGCAGCGGCTCATCATGCAGCTTGTTCAGAATTTCGATCCGCCCCGAAGGGGTCAGCCACTCCCGCTTTGGCTCCGTCGGCGGAGTCAGAATGACCGGTTCACCCCGACGCAGCCGTTCCGTTACGGTGACGCTCCGCCAGAGATTTTCTCCCGCCAGCAGCTGCTCAATCAGCTCCTCCGCCGTCAGGCGGAAAAACGGTTCATTCCACCCCATTCCGTCCGCCAGCAGACTGAACAGCTGCCAATTGCTTTTCGCTTCTCCCACCGGAGCGATGGCGGCTGTGCAGCGTTGGGCATGATAGCTGCCATAGCAGCGGTACAGATCCGGATGTTCCAGAGAAGAGGTAGCCGGCAGAACGATGTCGGCATACCGGGCGGTATCGGTCAGGAAGCGCTCATGGACGACCGTGAACAGATCCTCCCGTTCAAGCCCCCGAATGACCGCATTCTGATCCGGAGCGATGGCCGCCGGGTTGGAGTGGTACACGTACAGGGACATGACCGGCGGTTCGCTCAATTCAGTCAGCGCCCCCCCCAGTTGGTTCATGCTGACCAGCCGCGTCGGTGTTGTGATGAAATCCTCCCGCGTCACCGCCTCAAGCGGGAACGCTCCCCCGGTGGAGGTACCGAGGGAAATCCCCCCGCCACGTGTGGACCAGGCGCCGACGGCGGCCGGCAGACAACTGATGGTACGCACGGTCATGGCGCCGTTGCCGTAGCGGGTCAGGCCGCTCCCGAGCCGGATGAAGGGAGCCCGGGCCCGGGCGTACTCCCGCGCCATCCGCTCGATGACATCGGCCGGCAGTCCGCAGATATCCGCCATTCGGGATGGGGAACAGTCCGGCAGCACCTGTGCCGCCAGTTCGTCGAAACCAAGCACGTTGGCGGAGATGAAGTCCCGGTCGAGCAAATTATCCCGGTTAATGACATGGAGCATCCCCAGCGCCAGGGCACCGTCACCGCCCGGCCGAACCAGAAACGCTTCATCGGCGGCGTCGCAGGTCGGCGTGCGGTAGGTATCCACCGCCCAGAGCCGGGCACCACGCCGGCGCGCCGCCTGGGCATCGCGCATGACGTGAATGCTGGTAGCAGCGGCATTGATCCCCCACAGAATCACCAGGTCACTTTCCTCGGCCTCAGCCGGATCCATGCCCGGAGTGTTCCCCATAAGTGCGGTCCAGCCGGAATCCTTGGCCGGCGAGCAGATGGTGCGCTCCAGTCGCGATGCGCCGAGTTTATGGAAAAAGGCATGCCCGGCATTTCGCTGCACCAGCCCCATGGTGCCGGCGTATGAATAGGGGAGGATAGCTTCCGCACCATGATCGGCGATGATGCCCCGCCAGCGCGAAGAGATGAGTTCGATCGCACGCTCCCAGGAAACCGGTTCGAACTCCCCCGCTCCTTTGGGCCCGACCCGCAGCAGCGGTGTCGTCAACCGCCGGGGAGAGTGAACCGTCTGTTCATAATGGGCCATCTTGGGGCAGAGCAGACCCCGCGTGACCGGATGCTCCGGATCGCCGGCAACGGCGGTGGCGCGGCCGTTTTCAACGGTGACCAGAAGGCCGCAGGCATCGGGGCAGTCATAAGGGCAGACGGAACGGATTGTGGCGGGCATGGCGGGTATCCTTTCACTGCTGGAATCGGCAGGCAATTTCTATGTTTGGGATGTTAATAAATATACAAGAGATGCCGTTTCAGTTGTCATGTCTTTCGATGGTAAGCCAGAAAATGTAACCTCAATCTCATATTCGCTGGTATGGCTGGCTCAAAGGAAACTCGAAGCACAAATTCATGGGTTCAGAAAACAGTCTGACAAAACGCAAGACCTGAAATCAAAGGCGTTCTAGCCAATTTATGGGGCCTGTAAATAGTTTTGTGTAAATGGTTCTGGGTTGTGGTTTTAAAAATTCGGCATTCTGTCTTCAAAAAGAATGGAAAACCGATTCATGGCAGCTTTCCAGACCCTGATCGGCAGAGTCCATTTCTTCGCGATATTCCTTAGTGCCGGGCGTAGAAGCAGCTGGTCCGCAGGGCGCTGTTGACGTTCTCATCGGCTTCGCGGGCAGTTGCGTAGAGGTCAGGCCAGTCCATTTTCAGGAAGGTGAAGTTGGACATTCTTGCTCCAGATTCAAAATCTAGTCATTGCTCCGGTTTATCAGATTAACAATCACCTTAACAATCGTCTCTTTTTCCTCCGGCCTGCTTTCGGCAATCAGCAGGGTCAACGCCACCAGGGCGTTATCAGCCAGACGTTTGCTGCCATCAGCTCGATAGAGAATGGCGTTCATGCCAAGGAAATAGATAAAAAGGGCGGCGGCAATCCGTTTGTTGCCATCACTGAAAGCGTGGTTTTTGACAACGAAGTAGAGGAGGTTGGCCCCCTTTTCCTCAATACTCGGGTAGAGTTCTTCGCCATCAAAGGTCTGGTATATAGTCCCAAGGGCACTCTTGAATCCCTGGTCTTTTTCGATACCAAACAGGCCGTTAAATTCTCCCTTCATGGCATTGACGATCTGAAAACCCTCTTCATAATCGATGACATGAAGCGCCTTCCGGGTGATGCCTTCAACAATCAACGTGCCATGGTCGTAACGATCCAGCAGAGTTAAAGCATACGCGTAGTCTGTGATGACCTTGAGCACATCCTTGCCGGTATCGGTGACCAACTCCTGGACAGCAAGAGTACGGGTCAGCAATTCCATGGTTTGCCGCATATCCTGCAGCTTGGCGCTTTCCTCCCGCAGACGCTGCTCGTTGACCGTGTATCCATGGACGATATGATCCCGTAGCACCTGAGTGGCCCACTGGCGGAAGCGAGTACCCTGTTTGGAATTTACCCGATAGCCAACTGAGATGATTGCATCAAGATTATAAAACTGCGTCTGGTACTCTTTGTCGTCAGCGGCAGTATGTGCATATTTTGCACGAACTGAAATTTTTTCCAGTTCTCCTTCTTTGAATACATTACGAAGATGCTTGGTGATTACCGAACGTTCCCTGCCAAACAGGTCTGCCATCTGGTCTTGAGTCAGCCAAACGGTTTCATGATCGAGACGGACTTCAAGGGATGCGGTGCCGTTTTCAGACCGATAGATGACAATATCGCTTTTCTCAACACTCATGATGTTGACCCCCGTTGAACAGCATTACCGCTGAGGACAGCCAGTTTACCGAATTTCTGAACTCTTTCCATTTTGAAAACAGTTGCCGATGGCCCCGGAATTCCCCCTACAACTCTCACTTGAAGGCGCGTTCCCGCAGGGGCTCCTTAGAACAAGTGCATTTCAAGTACTGAAACTGTTTACCAGAAATCAGGCGGGGGTTCTATGTTAAATGATTAATGCCGCTGTACAATTTGAGACGGCAATGTGGTTTTGTGGCAAATAGGCTCTCAAACGTGAAAAATAGTAGTGCACGTACAATAAAATACAACTTTGCAGTCATAACGATTTGCCTGATACTCCCTTAATTTCAGAAACTTATACATATCTGTGCAAGATAATCTTCAAAAAACATTTGCAGATGAAATCCAATTGATGCGATAAACGACCCAGTCGGTGGAGATCATACGCAGAGAGGTTCATCATGACACAGCAGCAGGAAATCCTCCATTACGCCGTATCCGTGGTCGGCAAAGACCGCCCCGGCATCGTGGCCGCCATTACCGGCGGACTTTTCAACCTTGGCTGCAATATCGCCGACTCCAGCTGTACCATGCTGGGGGGCGAATTTGCCATGATCCTCATTGTCTCCCTGAAAAAACCGTTCAGCAAATCGCGCCTGATTGAAGAACTGAAACCGGTCTGCGATCGGATCGGGATGAGTCTTGGCGTGCGCACCCTCCACCCGGACGAAATCATCCGCCAGGAAAGCGACGGTGAAATCTGCATGATCTCCGTCTACGGCGCTGACCAGCCGGGCATCGTGTATCACGTCACCCGCGAACTGGCGGCACGGAACATCAACATCACCGACCTTAATACCAAGCTGATCGGCACCGCCGAGGAACCGGTGTATGTCTTGATGCTGGAGGTTTCCCTGCCGGAGGGGGAGAGCCCGGAAGGGGTAGAGGGCACGCTGGCCGGCCTGAAAAAAGAGCTGAATGTGGAAATCGGCGTGCGGGTAATTACACCGGTGGCGTTCTAACAATGCCGATCCAGCCGATCTTACGCTACCCGCACCCGGTGCTGAAAAAACTCTGCAATAGGGTGGACCAGATAGATCAGAGTATTCACGCCCTGATTCAAGACCTGGTTGACACGATGCATGAGGGGCCCGGCTCCGTCGGCGTCGCCGCACCGCAGATCGGCGTCACCCTGCGGGTTTGTGTGGTGGACGTTTCCAAAAACCGGCACGGCAAAGAAAACAACCACGGCCTGCTGCTCATGATCAACCCGGAGATCACCGCCCGCAGCGGCTCGGCCACCATGCGTGAAGGATGCATGAGTGTGCCGGACTACACCGGCGACGTCGACCGGGCCACGGACATTACGCTGCAGTTCCTTGAGCCGGGGGGCACTGCACGGGTCATCACCGCCAGCGGTTTTGAAGCGGTAGCCATCCAGCACGAAATGGATCATCTGGACGGTGTCCTGTTTCTGGACCGGGTGACCAGCATCAAAACCGGACTGTTCCGGCGGAAGAGCTATTGAAACACAGAGGCACCGAGACACTGAGAAATTCAGGAGCAAAAGAGACAGGGAAAAAGAAGGTAAACGGCGCTTTTTATGGTTTTGGTTTCCCCCAAAAAGGTTCTGATCTTCTCTGTGTCTCGGTGTCTCAGTGTTTAATTCTTTTTTGAATTTTGGAAAACAGGGGAGAAAAACCATGGCGCAACTCTTGACAGGTGAGGAACAACAGGAACTGCTGAATATCGCCCGGAAAACGATTGTCGACTATGTCACCAGCCAGACTGTTCCGGCGATCACATCAGCATCGCCCGGATTGAACCTCCACTCCGGCTGTTTTGTCACGGTGAAGAAGAAGGGGGAGTTGCGGGGGTGTATCGGCAACTTCGTTTCCGAGCGGCCGCTGTATCTGCTGGTGCAGGAGATGGCGGTGTCGGCCGCAACCCGCGACCCCCGTTTTTACCCCATGAAGGCGCCTGATCTGGCCGATTTCACCATTGATATTTCAGTGCTTTCACCATTAGTAAAAGCCGCTTCGGTGGAGGAGATCCAGGTCGGCAGTCACGGCATCTACATCATAAAAGGGAGTCACCGGGGGGTGCTGCTTCCCCAGGTTGCCACCGAATACGGCTGGAACCGCGACCAGTTTCTGCAGCACACCTGCACCAAAGCCGGCCTGCCCCAGGACGCCTGGCAGGGGGAGTGTGATATTTACCTCTTCACCGCCCAGGTTTTCGGGGATTAACCGGAGGTCGCCGACTCAAGACCGCTAACCAGTTCTTTAAACTCACCGTCAAGTGGTGCGCTAACGGTGATCTCAATCCCCCTCGAACTCCGAAACGTCATGGCCGAGCAGTGCAGCATCATCCGTCCCGCCGCCCCGCCGCCATAGGTCCCGTCACCACATATGGGCAGCCCGACCGAAGCCAGATGCACCCGAATCTGGTGGGTGCGGCCGGTCAGAGGGCGCGCTTCAACCAGAGAGATGCCGCCGGATGACGCCACCGTGCGGAATTCGGTGACGGAACTCTTGCCGCCGTCAACGATACCGTACCGGGCCGGCGCGATCTTACCGATCGGCCCATCCACCCTCCAGCACTCCTCCTCATGTCGCCCTGATACCAGCGCCAGATAGAGCTTTTCCACCAGGCCATCCTGAAACTGCGAGGAAAGCCAGGCGGCAGCGCCCCTGCTTTTGGGAAAGAGCATGGCCCCCGAGGTGCCCCGATCAAGTCGGTGAACAACGCGGGCCGATTCGCTGAGCCCCCCCGCCTTGAAATATTCGGAGACCCAGTATTCCAGAGTCCCCTTCAGCTGGTACGGGGTGCGCTGGCTGTTGATCCCGGCCGGTTTGTTGACCGCAATAAGCTCCCCATCTTCATACAGCAGCGCCTCCGGCGGCAACTGAAGTTCCTGAAACCGCCCCGTTTCCATTACGCCGATTTCGATGACGTCACCGGTTTTGACGCTTCGTGACGCCACCCGCACCAGAGCCACATTAACCGTGCACCCTCCCCGGTCGATAATGCGGCGCGCCTCGGTTTTGCTGACCCCGGTGCAGAGGGTTGCAATAGCGTCATCCAGACGGGATCCGCTCTGTTCTTTGCCAACCATTTTTCGTAGTATCATGCTGTCGTAAGTACGCTTTTTGGGCGTCGATTACAAATAAATTCCCTATGGCTAAAGCCCCCTGATTCTGCTACCTTTGCCGCCATGATCGAATCCTCCCCCCCTTCCATACCAGCACTGCGCGGGCCGGTACCACTTTCCCACCTGTTCCTGCACAGTTTCCTCAGCGCCGGCCACTCCGCCGTTGATGCCACCTGCGGCAACGGGCACGACACCCTGCTGCTGGCACGTCTGGTCGGCAGCGGCGGCCATGTCTGGGGGTTTGATATCCAGCCGCAGGCCATTGCCGAGACCGGACGCAGGCTGGCGGAGGTCGGGCTGGCGGATCGGGTGACGCTCCTGCCGGTCGGGCACGAGGAGTTGGAGCGGCATATTACGGGACCGGTGCGGGTTGTCCTGTTCAATCTCGGCTACCTCCCCGGAGGAGACCGGAGTGTCGTCACCCGACCCGGGACAACATCTGCCGCCCTTGTGCAGTCACTGCGCCTGCTTGAAGCCGGCGGGATTCTGCTGGTGACGGTGTACCCGGGACACAGCGGCGGTACGGAGGAACGGGACACCGTTGAATCATGGGCGGCCGGACTTGACCCGCGCGCCTTTCACTGCTGGCGTATGGCGCAAAACAATACGGCACCTTCAGCGCCGTATCTGCTCCTGATTCAGAGTGCCTCCTGATGCTGCGTTCCCTGCTCCCCTTCATAGTCATCCTGCCGGCGCTGATTTATTCCCTGATTTCCCTTCGCTGTGCGGCAAACTACTTCAGACTGCGCCGCCCTGCCGCTTCCGGTTTCCCCTGCCCCGGGGTTTCAATCCTGAAACCGGTCAAGGGGATGGATGCGGAGAGCTACGCCAATTTTGCTTCGTTCTGCACCCAGCAGTATCCGGGTGAACTGCAGATCCTGTTCACCGCCGCATCGCCGGACGATCCGGTCATTCAGGTGGTCAAACGGCTGATGGCGGATTTCCCCGATCACGACATTACACTGAGTATCAACCCGGCACTGCATGGGCCGAATTATAAGGTATCCAACCTGATCAACGTCTTTCCGCAGGCGCGTCATGACATCATTATCGTCTGCGACAGTGACGTCAGAGTTCCCCCGGAGTACCTGCAGTCGGTGACCGGCCATTTTTCTGACCCGCAGGTCGGCCTGGTCACCTCGCTGTACCGCACCTCCCGCGTGCATGGCAGTGCCACCGCCCTCGAAGCGACCGGGTTCACCGCAGAAATGATCCCCAACGTGCTCGTGGCACGTCAACTGGAAGGACTTACCTTCGCCCTCGGCGCATCCATGGCGGTGAGACGTGAAGCGCTGGCGGCGATCGGGGGGTTTGGTGCACTGGTCGATTATCTGGCCGATGATTACCAGCTTGGTAACAAGGTTCATGGCGCCGGGTGGCGGATTGCTCTTGATCCCTGCTTTGTCGAAAGCGTCATCAAGCCGGAGAGCCTCACGGCGGTACTGTCCCGGCAGCTGCGCTGGGCCCGGACCATGCGGGTCAGCCGGCCGGGAGGCTATCTGGCTGCCGGCATCACCCTGCCATTCCCTGCCGCCCTGCTGGCGCTGCTGCTGGCTCCGACACCGGCATCCGGGGTGGCCGCCGCAGCGCTTCTGTACGGCGTTCGTTTGATTGTCTGCACGCTCTTCAGCCGCCGGTTCGTCCGGGACGGCCTCTTCCCCCGCTGGCTCTGGCTCCTCCCCCTCCGGGATATGTTTTCCTTTTCCACCTGGGCGCTCTCATTTCTGGGCAATCACGTTGAGTGGCGCGGGTGCCGGTTTGTCCTGAAACCTGGCGGCAAGATTGAGGAGCTGCTTTGATGCCACACATAAACCGATCCAGAATCATGCGCATGAATGCTGCGGTTATCGCCCTGCTGGCGCTGCTTGTTCTCTATTCACCCACGGTTTACGCATCTACTCCCGTGGCGGAATTTCCTTCCCAACCGATTATAACTGTCGGCGGAGACCGGGACTACCCACCGTATGAATTTCTGGACGAAAAGGGCCAGCCGGCAGGTTACAACGTCGATCTTACCAAGGCGATTGCCGAAGTCATGGGGATCAAGGTCGAATTCCGCTTCGGAGCCTGGTCGGATATGCGACATGCCCTTATAAACGGCTCCGTCGATGTTCTGCAGGGGATATCCTACTCGGGTGACCGAACTAGGACCCTTACGTTCTCACCACCCCACACCATTATCAATCACGCCATTTTCGCCCGTAAGGAAACACCTCCGGTCAGTACCATCGAAGAGTTACGCGGCAGAGAAATCATCGTATTTCGTGATGGAATCATGCATGACCATCTGAAATCGCTCGGACTCGAGGCAAATCTTGTAATGACCGAGACTCCTGACGATGCCCTGCGGCTTCTGGCGGCCGGCAGGCATGATTATGCCGTGCTGGCCATGCTCCCCGGCATGTATATCATCCGCGAGCACAAACTTTCCAATCTGATCCCGGTTGCAAAAAGCATTTCATCCCAGAAGTACTGCTATGCGGTGAAGAAAGGTAACGAGGAACTGCTGGCCCGTTTCAACGAGGGGATGGCAATTTTGAAGAAAACCGGCCAGTATCAGGAGATCTACGACCGGTGGCTGGGGGTGCTCGGTCCTCCCAAGGTTGCCTGGGAAAAGGTCGTCTGGTTCGGAGCCATGGTACTGGGGCCATTGCTTCTTATTCTGGTCGGCACGGTAATCTGGTCTCGGACGCTACAGAAGAGAGTTGCCCAGCGTACGGAAGAGCTGGCACTGGAAGTAGTTGAGCGAAAACGCGCCCTGGACGAGTTGAAACTTCATCAGGATAAGTTGATCCAGGCGGACAAGATGGCCTCGCTCGGAATTCTTGTGGCGGGAGTGGCCCATGAAATCAACAACCCGAACGGTCTGATCCTGCTCAACATGCCGATCCTGAGGGAGGTTTACCAGGACGCCGAGGAGGTTCTGGAAGCGCGCTACGAGAGTAAGGGTGATTTTACGCTGGGCGGACTCCCCTACTCACGAATGCGCAATGAGGTCCCTCATCTTCTGGAAGAGATGCAGGACGGTGCCAACCGCATCAAGCGGATTGTAGAGGAGCTGAAGGATTTTGCCCGCCAGGATACCTCGGCCAAGGTTGAAACCGTCGATTTTAATGCTGCCGTGCAGACCGCCGTCAGACTGGTGGATTCATCGATACGGGCCTCCACAAACCGCTTCGAAACGCACTATTCGCCCTCTTTGCAGCCCATCCTGGGCAACGCCCAGAAGATTGAGCAGGTGGTCGTCAATCTGATTCTGAACGCCTGCCAAGCCTTGCCGAACATGGAGTGCGGCATCTCTCTAACTACCTTCTATGACCAGAGCACCGGAACTGATGTGCTCAAACTGACTGATGAGGGTGTCGGCATCGCTCCGGAACATATAACGCACCTTACGGATCCTTTTTTTACCACCAGACGGGAAAGCGGCGGTACCGGGCTCGGACTGTCGGTATCGGCCACCATCGTAAAAGAGCATAACGGTTCACTGAAATTCGATTCCACCACAGGGGCCGGCACCGTCGTGACCCTGACCTTCCCGTGCAGTGCGAGGAACCAACCATGAATTCGTCCCTGTATCCACATTTCGGTGTTCTCCTGGTTGATGACGAGCCGGCCTGGCTCCGCTCCCTGCGGTTAACCCTCGAACGTTCTGCCGGCATTACCAACATCGTCACCTGTCAGGACAGCCGCACTGTTATGGCGCTTCTGGAGCAGAACGAAATCGGACTTGTCCTGCTGGATTTGACCATGCCGCATCTGGGCGGAGACCAGTTGATAGAACTGATAGCTGAGCGCCATCCAGGAATTGCCATCATTGTCATCAGCGGGATGAACCAGATCGAGAGTGCGGTGAACTGCATCAAGCAGGGGGCCTTCGATTATTTTGTTAAAACGGTCGAGGAGGATCGCCTCGTCAGCGGCGTGGTGCGGGCCATACGAATGCTGGAACTGGAGCGGCAGAATCGCGAGATGTCCAGCCGGATGCTGTCGGGAGAATTAAAGTGCCCGGCGGCCTTTGGCGGTATTATCACGGCGGATCGCACCATGCACGCCATTTTTTCCTACATCGAGGCGGTGGCCCTGAGTACGGAACCATTGCTAATCATGGGGGAAAGCGGCGTCGGCAAGGAACTGATCGCCAAAGCGGCTCATACCTTAAGCGGCTGCCGTGGGCAGCTGGTTTCGGTCAATGTGGCCGGCCTGGATGATGCGGTTTTCGCCGACACTCTTTTTGGGCATATGCGCGGTGCCTTTACCGGAGCCGATCAGCTCCGGCGGGGCATGGTAGAGGAGGCTGCCGAAGGTACGCTTTTTCTCGATGAAATCGGCGACTTGAGCATTGCTTCCCAGGTCAAGCTGTTACGGCTGCTCCAGGAAGGCGAGTACTTTCCGCTGGGAAGCGACCGCCCCAAACGCCTCAAAGCCCGGGTTGTTGTCGCCACTCACCAGAATCTTTCGCTCAAACAGGAAACCGGATCTTTCCGCCGCGACCTTTATTACCGGCTCTGTACCCATATGGTCCATGTTCCGCCTCTGCGAGAGCGGAAAGCAGATCTCCCTCTGCTTCTGGATCATTTTCTGGAAGATGCCGCCCGCTCCCTCGGCAAAAAAAAGCCGACCCCACCGCGAGAACTACTGCAACTACTGGCAACCTACAGTTTCCCCGGTAACATCCGTGAATTGAAAGCACTGGTATATAACGCCGTCAGTGTGCACCGCGACCGGATCCTTTCGATGGAAACCTTCCTGAAGACGGTCCTTCGCCCGGAAGCGAAGCAGTGTTCCACCGCGCTGCCTCAGCCGGAAAAAAATCTGTTTGCCGGGCAGGAACGTCTGCCGACGTTCGGTGAAGCGGCCGAACTGCTGGTCGAAGAGGCCATGTTGCGGGCAAACGGCAACCAGACCATCGCCGCCCGACTCCTCGGGATATCACAACCGGCCCTCAGTAAGCGCCTCAAACTTCGCGGCATAGTTCCCGACGGACCATAAACCTCACCTGATTTGCCTTCCGCAATCCCCCCTCTAAACGGTCATAACCCAGGTTATGGCATATAACCGGGGTTATGACCGTTTAACACGTTGAATATATTACACAATTTCTGTTTTTTCCTCACTGGCTACATCTCAAGGTTATACCTCTTTTTTTATCCGCAGTAGCGTATCCCCTTACTTTATCCTTTGATAACGGCCAGTTACAACCGTATACAAAATTGGCACTCCTATTGCTGATATATCGCCATAACTAACCGTGACTGCAGCAAAATTACCCGGGGGAGGAAAGGTTACATGGCCATGGAATGGATTGACACAGAAGTACGACTGCCAAGGGAAGGTCAGAGAGTTTTGCTCTACACTCCGTATCCGGTTTTTGGAAATGACCACTCCTGCGTCGGAAATCGCGAGAGCATCTCGGTCTGCACGACAAGCGATGGAAAAGATCCGGTCCGTATGTTCACACACTGGATGCCTTTGCCTGAAAAACCAGCAACCACCGGAATAAAAGGAGCCACACCATGATCGGTAAAAAAATTTACCAGCATCTCTATTTCCAGGTTTTGACCGCAATCAGCATCGGTGTTTGTGTCGGGCATTTCTATCCCGAAACCGGCGCCGCCATGAAACCGCTGGGTGACGGCTTTATCAAACTGATCAAGATGATCATCGCACCGGTTATCTTCTGCACCGTGGTGACCGGCATCGCCGGCATGGATGACATGAAAAAGGTCGGCCGGGTCGGGGCCAAGGCGCTGCTCTATTTTGAAATTGTCTCGACATTAGCCCTGGCGATCGGCCTGTTCGTGGTCAGCTTTATTAAACCGGGGGCCGGCATGAACGCCGATGTTTCCAAGCTGGATACGACGGCGCTGGCAAATTACACGTCCAAGGCGCAGTCGCACAGCACGGTCGACTTCCTGATCAATATCATACCCAACAGTGTGGTGGATGCCTTTGCCAAGGGCGATATCCTGCAAGTGCTGTTCTTTGCCATATTATTCGGCTTTGCCCTCTCCGTGCTCGGCAAACGCGGCAAGGTTGTCTTTAAACTGATCGACGACATTGCCCACGTGCTGTTCGGTATCGTAGGTGTAATCATGAAGGCCGCTCCCATCGGCGCTTTCGGAGCCATGGCCTTTACCATCGGCAAATTCGGGATCGGTTCACTCAGCAAACTTGGTATGCTGATGGGAAGCTTCTATCTGACCTGCCTGCTGTTCGTCTTTATTGTTCTCGGCTCCATCGCCAAACTGAGCGGATTCAACATCTTCAAGTTTATCAAGTACATCAAGGAAGAGTTATTGATCGTGCTGGGAACCTCCTCCTCTGAAGCGGTCCTGCCACGTATGATGGTCAAGCTGGAGAATCTGGGCTGCGCCAAATCGGTAGTCGGTCTTGTCATCCCCACCGGCTATTCCTTCAACCTTGACGGCACCTCCATTTATCTGACCATGGCGGCGGTCTTCGTCGCTCAAGCCACCAACACGCCCCTGACCTGGACCCAGACCTTCACTATCTTGGGCGTACTGCTGCTTACTTCCAAAGGGGCAGCGGGAGTCACCGGCAGCGGTTTCATAACCCTGGCGGCCACTTTTGCTGCAATCCCCACCATCCCGGTAGCCGGTCTGGCGTTGATTCTGGGTATAGACCGATTCATGTCCGAAGCACGTGCCCTGACCAATCTGGTCGGTAATGGTGTCGCTACCGTCGTAGTTTCTCGCTGGGAGAATGAGCTGGACATGGTGAAAATGGAGCGAGTTCTTAACAATGAAAGCGATATAGAAGCCGAAGAACCCGAGCTTGAATTTGATGAACTGGATGCGGAACCGGCTCCCGCCGAGTAATCTGATGGAGATTTACGATGGCAAATAACAGTAAAAAAAACCCGCGCTACAATGTCATATCCTTGAGGATTACCGATGAGGAAAAAGCGGCTCTTGAAGAGGTGACAAAGCGTACTCGAAAAAGTCTTTCCGGGGTGATGCGGGAGGCGATCGTGCTTTACTCGCGTGAGGTGACCTTTTTTTCGCCATCCTCAAGTTTTTTGAGCTGAAGGATCAAACTGCGCCTGTTTCGACAGGTACCCATGACCGCACGAGCCGGGGGTAAAACGCCTCCGGCTCTTCGTTTAAAGTCTGTACTCCTGCCCACAACCCTCATCAGTCAGGGCCCGTTTACATCAATTATCCATCTGATCTAGTACTGATTTTCCGCCACATTATAT
>Ga0208613_1000431_pt1 | contig 13935 bp, 10 predicted proteins | sample CryBogmetaGMA6M_FD_184543 | JGI IMG/M metagenome (GOLD analysis project Ga0208613, IMG submission 184543) | Freshwater microbial communities from Crystal Bog, Wisconsin, USA - MA6M (SPAdes) | ecosystem: Environmental > Aquatic > Freshwater > Lake | place: Crystal Bog, Wisconsin, USA | collected... | reverse complement strand
CCTTTGTATGTTATTAGTTTCTGATGGAAGCGATATTAATCCTTTCAGTTTAACAAAAGGTGATAATGAAAAAAAACGATAATAAATCGGGCGCCGAATTCCTGCGCCAGCAGGCAGAAGAACGGCTGAAAAAGAAATCAGTAGAAGAAAGGGGGAACCTTTCAGAAACAGATTCATTGAAACTCATTCACGAGCTGGAGGTTCACCAGATAGAACTGGAAATGCAGAATGACGAGCTCCGCCGCGCGCGGGCTGTGGCTGAAGTTGCTTCTGATAAGTACACCAACTTATATGATTTTTCGCCGACCGGGTATTTATCGCTCTCAAAGCAAGGCGAGATCACAGAGTTAAATCTCTATGCAGCCCAACTGCTTGGAACAGAACGCTCATATTTAAAAGGTATACGGTTCGGCATTTTTGTTTCCGATGATACCAAAGACACCTTCAATCAGTTCCTTGAGAAGGCGTTTAAGGACAATACTAAAGAAGTTTGCGAGCTCAACCTGCTGCAGAAAGGGAATTCTGCCGTTTTTGTTCACTTAACTGGTTTAGCGGCCGGTAACGGGGAAACCTGTCTGGTAAGTTTGATTGACATCACCAAGCGAAAACAAGCAGAAATGGAGCTTCGTGAGAGCGAGGTAAAGTTCAAGGCATTGTTTGAAACTGCAACGGATGGTATTGTTATGTTGACTGCCGATGGCGAGATCTGCGCGTTGAACGAAGCATTCGCCAGAATGCACGGGTTCACTGTCGATGAAATGATGGATATGAATATTTCAGACCTTGATACGCCTGAAATCAGCCTGCTTGCGCCTTCACGGATGCAATGGGTAATGGCTGGGGAATCGATGACCTTCGAGGTTGAACATTATCACAGGAGCGGTCACTCGTTTCCAATTGAAGTAACAGCAAACCTTGTCACCATTGCAGGAAATAAGTATTTCCTTGGCTTTCATCGCGAAATCACTAAACGCAAAGAACTGGAAAAAGCCTTGAATGAAAGTGAAACTCAGCATCGTTCTCTTTTTGAAATTTCAACCCAGGGAATAGTCTATCAAAATTCTGACGGATATATTGTTAAGGCTAATCCGGCAGCTCAAAAAATCCTCGGGCTAACTCTTGACCAGATGCAAGCCAGAACTTCTTATGACCCTCGCTGGTGTGCGATCAAAGAAGATGGTTCTGATTTTCCCGGAGAACAACACCCGGCAATGGTTTCACTTAAAACCCAAAAGGCTATTCAAAACACCATAATGGGGGTTTTTAACCCGATGGATGAAAGAGTTCACTGGATAAACATTAATGCATTTCCAATGTTGACAAAGGGTGAAGACACCCCTGATCTGGTTTATATCGTTTTTGAAGACTTTACCGTGCGAAAATTAGCTGAAGACAACCTGAAAGAACAATCGGCACGTTTGCAATTAGCAACCCGTGCAGGAGGGGTTGGTATTTGGGATTATAATATCATAAACAACATCCTTGTATGGGATGATCAGATGTTTAAGCTGTATGGGCTTGATAAAAACAAGTTTAATGGCGTTTATGATGCCTGGCTGACAGGAGTCCATCCTGAAGATAAAGAACGGTGTGACTCTGAAATGCAAAATGCAATATCGGGGGGACAAGAATATAATACTGAGTTCAGGGTGGTTTGGCAGGATGGAACAATTCACTTTATCAGGGCTCTCGCTGTTGTTCAAAAGAATGACTCGGGCAATCCCATAAAAATGACAGGAACCAACTGGGATATCAGCGCCCAAAAGCATGCTGAGCAATCATTGCGAGAGAACGAAAAGACTTTGCAAGATATGGATGTCGAAAAGGACAAGTTCTTCTCCATCCTTGCCCACGACTTGCGAAGCCCTTTTAACAGCCTTCTTGGGTTTAGTCAAATGCTGGTTGAAGATCTGCCCTCACTTTCGCAGGCGCAAATTCAAAGTATGACCCGTATGATGAGAAACTCTATCACCAATGTATATGGTTTGCTTGAAAATTTGCTGGAGTGGGGACGAATGCAAGGGGGTAAGATCCCCTTTGATCCTTCGCCGCTTGTATTGCTGCCTTCGATTTCTCCGGATATGCAGTTAGCGATGGATATGGCTAACAAAAAGGATATTACGCTCCGCATTACTATCCGGGAGGATTTGATGGTTTTTGCCGATCAATATATGCTTAGCGGCATACTGCGTAACCTGACTTCCAATGCCGTGAAATTTACCCCGAAAGGCGGGAAGGTTACGTTGGCTGCAAAACAAATTCCTGATAGCTGGGTTAAAATTTCAGTCAGTGATACAGGAATTGGTATGAGCAAAGAAATAGCAGATAACCTTTTTCGGCTTGATGCAAATACCAGCCGCAAGGGAACTGAGAATGAACCCAGCACGGGTCTGGGGTTGATCCTCTGCAAGGAGTTTGTGGAAAAGCAAGGCGGCAGGCTTTGGGTTGAATCTGAAGAAGGCAGGGGAAGCACCTTTTATTTTACACTCCCTTTCTCTACTGAAAATAAGCCAGAAGAAATCATTACCGATTTAGTTTCGGAAGGGCAAAGTAAAAAACTGAAAATATTAATTGTGGAAGATGACGAGATTTCAGATTCCCTGATCTTAACTATCATTGAAAAATATGGCAAAGAAATCATTCACGCACAAACGGGAATGGAAGCTGTTGAATCTTGCCGAAACAATATTGACCTCGACCTGGTGCTGATGGATATTAACCTGCCTGAAATTGACGGGTTTGAAGCCACACGTCAAATCCGACAGTTTAACAAGAAAGTTATCATCATTGCGCAAACGGCCTATAAACAATTGTTTGAAAAGGTAATTGCCCTGGAATCAGGATGCAACGATTATATCGTAAAGCCTATTGATAGTAAATTACTGCTGGGGTTAATCCGAAAACATTTTTCCACTTCCCAATGATGCTAACGAATGCCTCAGTGAAAAAAAAACCGCCTTTGCAGGGCGGCTTTTTTTGTTATAAATAGAATGGACTTCAGAAGACTGAAAGTTCTCAGAACTTTCCTTGCTTGTCTTTCTTTTCCTTTTTCTCAAGCCTTTTTTCTTTCAAAGTTTTTGTCGGCTCTTTTTTTACACTCTTTTTAACATCTTTTCCTTTTGACATACTTTGGATTTTGATGGTTAATAATATTTCTTTACTGCCGGATGTATTAAAGCACAAAAATACGGATTATCATGGTTCCTTGATGAAATCCTCAGGTGAAGTTAGTTTTATCTCTGGTTTCTTGTCGTTTAACAGCTCAGCGTTCAGTTTCGGGAGGTCATTGCTTACGAACGCATTCACCTCGGTGATGACTTTCCCCGATTCCAGGCCCAGGAGATCAAGCCCCTGTACCTGTGAATCGGTAGGTTTACCGGGATACTGCATGATTGAACCATAAATAAAAGCAATCTTTTCACGCAGGCGTTCTTCCCCGGTTATTTTACCTTCCTGGGTTGATACTATCCTGGCATGTAGTGTGTCCATCCTCACTGAAATGGTCAGAAGCTTCTTTGACATGGACTTTGAAACAAGGCCTGAGAGTTTCTTCGACTGGTCGCGGATTTCCCTTACCTGCCTGTCGGTATAGGCCAGGGTCTGCAGCAGGTCGTAGGCCTTCATAATCACTTTTTGCCGGATTTCACGTTCCTGCAAGGAATACATGGATTTGGGATCGGCAAGCAGCCTGATTTTTGTTTCATAAACATCATTGTTCCTGAAAAGCTTTACGGTATACTCACCTGGTGAATAATCAGGTCCTGCAAATGCAGATCCCTCTATCTGAGGGGATACAGGTACCTTGGGAGGCTTCATCTGTATACTCCATTTCACCACATTGATCCCTTTTCGCATCCCTGCAGGCAGCCTCTTGATCATTTTTCCACCGGCATCGTAAATCTCGAGATGAATATCCCCGAACAAATGCCGTTTCTTCATATAATAGATAATTGAAGCTGCTTCCTGGGGAACCTGCCCTACATATTCATCATCCCCGTTCCATTGCTGGACATAAGAGTTCTCGTGGATGACATAGTCTTTCGGGTTCAGCCATTTCACATCCGCCTCAAGAACTTCCTTAGATATCTGTCGTAAAGGCGAAATATCATCAATGATCATTATGCCTCTTCCGTGGGTAGCCAGTACAAGGGATTGTTCTTTCTTATGGAAGACCATGTCCATGACCGGTACCCTGGGAACATTCCCTTTGAAAAATGACCAGGCCTGGCCACCGTCTATCGAAAGGTAAAGACCTCCCTCTGTGCCGAGGAAAAGAAGATCAGGTTTTACAAGGTCTTCTTTTATAACGTGGCAGTACGCATGAATTGCTGTATCGGCAAGGGATTTCCATGTTTTCCCAAGATCGGTTGATTTGAAAACATACGTTGTTTTATCTCCCATGCGGTGGCCGTCGAAAGTTGCATACACCGTGTTTTTATCGAAATGACCGGGTTCAACATACGAACACCAGGTGCAGGCCGGCAAGCCGGTGATGTTGCTTACCACATTGGTCCAGGTTTTTCCGCCGTCGGCAGTTACCTGGAGGTTTCCGTCGTCAGTCCCTGCCCATATAATAAGACTGTCGAGGGGGGACTCATTGATGGTGTATATCGTACAATGGTTCTCTGCGGATGAGTTATCTACCGTAAGCCCGCCCGATTTTTCCTGTTTCAGCTTTTTAGGGTCAGCAGTCGTGAGGTCGGGTGATATCCTGGTCCAGGAGTCACCCCTGTTGCTGGTTTTGAACAAATACTGGGCCCCGGCATAAAAGCGGTTGCTTGTCGGGCTGAATACCATAGGCGCATTCCAGTTGAAACGGAGTTCTTTGGTGTCTTTGTCCCTGAACGGGATGAGCGATTTGAACTCCCCTGTTTTGAGGTAGTACCTTGCGATCTTTCCACCCTGGAACTGCCAGTAAAGTATACTCGAATCGAGCTTGTCGCAGTAAACATAGAAACCATCACCAAAGCCGACGCTCTTCCAGCTGCTGTTGGTGATGCCGTTGGATGACCTGGACGGTCCATACCACGACCCGTTATCCTGCAAACCGCCGTAAACATTGAACGGTTCGGCATTGTCGACGCTCACATGATAAAATTGTGAAACCGGCACGTTGCGCATCATCCTCCAGGTATTCCCTTTATCCATAGAATAATACACCCCGCCATCAGTCCCCATATAGATCAGGTTATTATCTTTTTTGCTGATGTAGACAGGGTGGCAGTCGCTATGATAATTTCCGCCTTCAACAGCAGCAGAACTGAAGGTCTTGCCGCCGTCAACGCTTTTACTGATATTGGAGCCCGGCTTGTAGATCACATTGGTATCAATCGGATCAGGTGCCAGGAAAGAAAAATAGAACGGCCTGTCGTTCACAGCTTCCGAAGTAGTTAACAATGCCCATGTTTTTCCCTGGTCAGACGAGCGGTACAAGCCCGTTTTTGTTGCTTCAATGAGTGCATAAACCACTTCTGATTTCACAGGAGAAACTGAAACGGATATCCTCCCAAGTATGCCTTCGGGCATGCCGCTGCTGATCTTTGCCCATGTTTTGCCTGCATCGGCCGACCTGTAAAGCCCGCTGCCCTTGCCTCCCGAACTGAACGACCATGGAGTTCTTCTGAATTCCCACATCGCGGCATACATGATATCAGGGTTCTTCCAGTCAACAGCGATATCGCTGCAACCGGTGTTCTCATCAACATAAAGCACCTTGTCCCAGGTCTTGCCTCCATCATTTGTTCGGTACAAACCCCTGTCGGCACTTGAATTCCACAGGTTACCAAGGGCTGCTGCAAACACTATGTCGGAGTTCCTCGAATCAACTACGATCTTTGCTATCCTTTCGGACTTTTCAAGACCCATCTTCTTCCATGTCTCTCCCCCGTTGTTGGTTCGGTAAATGCCGTCGCCGACCGAAACTGAGTTCCTTACCCAGACCTCACCGGTGCCTACCCAGACTGTATCGGGATGCTGCTGGTCGATGGTTATGGAACCTATGCATTGCGTGTATTTTTCGAAAACGGGTTTAAAAGTGGTTCCGTAATTCTTCGATTTCCAAACACCTCCCGTGGCGGCCCCGACATATAAAACTGCAGGGTTTTTGTCCAGGGCATCCAAGGCGGTGATGCGACCGCTCATGGTAGCCGGGCCGATCTGCCGGGCCAGTATGTCACCGAAAGTGTTTTCATCGACTTTAATGCGGTCCTGGGCCTGCGTCAGTGTTGCAGTAATGCAAAAAAGGAAAGCGATAATGATTTTGATCACCAGTTTCATAAGCTGAAATTATAATGTGATTATTTTTTTACCGGGGTAATCGGGGGTTTAACAAAGACATTGTCATCAATATCGACGTTCACCTCGGTTTTTTCAATGACCACCGAGTAAACTGTCTGGTCCTTGATCTTTGTACTGATGGTCATGGCCATCTGTATGCCGTTGATATCCTTGTAGCCGGTGTAAAACGTTTCACTCTCGGTTTCATTCCCCTGGATTTTAATTTTTGATGACGTTTTCAGGAGGATAAAACTCTCGGCATCGATAAAGTAAACGTCGATGTCGCCATTGGCTTTGGTAACCTTTATTTTATAGGTGCTTGAGCCTTCCATGTCTTCTTTCCCGAGCAGTTCAACCTTGTGTCCTTTTTCTTTCCAGTTGTACAGAGGCCCTTCAAGATCGGCCTGCTCTTTCATATTCTTGACCTCATCGGGATTCATATCCTGGGGAGCAGTTGAGCCTGACCAGGGGATTACATTCCAGCCGGCTGTGCCATCGAAGCACTGAATCATTTTATTCCCCTGGACTTCTGCCTCCACCCTTACTTTTGCAGGGCGTTTGATAATGGCTGTGAATGGAAATTCCATTCCCTGGGCGACGTTCTTACCTGTCGATCTAACCGTCTTCCAGTCTTTCATTTTCTCAATTCCCGTGGCTTTGTAATAAGAGTTGAGAATATCATCAAGTTTCATATCCTGGGCATGCCCTGCAACTGAAGCAAGGAATAATCCGATCATCAATAAGGCAAAAGTTTTTTTCATGTGAATAGGTTTGTTTGGTTTATAGAATATTTAATCTCTCAAGGCATTTTCCCCGAAGCTTGCTTAAGAACCAAGGGCCGGGGTTAGCCGGAATTCATACAATGACTTAGACACAAAAATCCCAAAATTGTTACGGCAATTTAGAAATTATATGAATATGTCGAGTAATTTTGATTTTTACAATTCAGAAAAGACATAAAAAAATTATTCCCATGAATGTTTTCGGCAACCATTTCCTGCAGATCATACTTAGTTCCGTAGCGGTATATTTATTCCTCATCCTGGCCGTACGGCTTTTCGGGAAGAAGGAACTGGCCCAGCTTTCAGTATTTGACCTGGTATTCATCCTGCTTATTAGCAATGCGGTTCAGAATGCAATGGTGCTTGGTGATAACAGCCTTGCCGGGGGGCTGATTGCTGCCCTGTCGCTATTTGTGATAAATTATCTGATCAAACGGCTCCAGTTCCGTTTCCCGGGGTTCAGCCGTGTATTGCAGGGGGACCCTGTCATGCTGGTTTACCAGGGTGCAATACTCGAATCACACCTGAGACTTGCCAGGATCACACGCGATGAGGTTCTTGAAGCGATCAGGGAGCATGGTGTCCCATCGGAGAAAGAGGTGGATCTCGCAATTCTCGAAGTCGATGGCAATATCAGTGTACTCTCCAAAGAATTTTCAAAAAGGTCCAGCCACCGGCATAAGGGTCACAAGGTGGTGAGGAAAGAAAATTGAAAAGCGAAATTATAGTGAGCGAAGCATTTTACACAAGCCGTATTATTTGAATGAGCATTTTGCAAAAGCGGCGGTGTAAATATGCGAGTGATTTCGCTTTTCGCCTTTTATTTTGCGTACTGCACCGCCCTTGTTTCGCGGATCACCGTGATCTTGATCTGGCCGGGGTAGGTCATTTCGCTCTGGATCTTTTTTGAAAGATCGAACGCAAGCTGGTTGGCTTCCAGGTCGTTTAACTTATCCGCCCCGACAATGACGCGTAATTCGCGTCCTGCCTGGATTGCAAAAGTCTTGACAACACCTGGATAGCTGAGTGCGAGCTCTTCGAGATGCTTCAGCCTTTCAATATAGGCTTCAACGACTTCGCGGCGTGCACCCGGCCTGGCTCCTGATATTGCATCGCAAACCTGGACAATAGGAGAGATGAGGTTATCCATCTCGATCTCATCGTGATGAGCTCCAATGGCATTGATGATCTCGGGTTTCTCTTTGAATTTTTCGGCCATCTTCATACCAAGGATTGCATGAGGAAGATCTGGCTCGTTGTCGGGAACTTTCCCGATGTCATGAAGGAGGCCTGCGCGTTTGGCTTTCTTCGGATTAATACCGAGTTCCGCGGCCATGGTGGCGCTGAGCTTGGCTACTTCGATAGAATGCTGAAGGAGGTTTTGTCCGTATGACGAACGGTATTTCATCTTGCCGATCATTCTAAGGAGCTCATGGTGAAGATTGTGGATACCCAGGTCGATGCTTACCCGTTTCCCGGTTTCATTGATCTCCTGTTCGATCTGCTTGCGGGTCTTGGCAACTACTTCTTCAATCCTGGCAGGATGTATACGGCCGTCGGTCACGAGTTTGTGAAGCGAAAGCCTTGCGATCTCCCGCCTTACAGGATCAAATCCTGAAAGCAGGATGGCATCCGGAGAATCGTCGATAATGATCTCAACCCCGGTAAGCGATTCCAGGGTTCGGATATTACGTCCTTCACGGCCGATAATCCTTCCTTTGATCTCTTCACTTTCAATATTGAATACCGAAACGGTATTCTCAATGGCATGTTCGGTGGCAGTCCTCTGAATTGTCTCGATGATGATCTTTTTGGCCTCGGTATTGGCGGTGATCCTTGCTTCATCGATGATGTCCTTCACATGGACCAGGGCATCAGACTTGGCTTCTTCCTTGAGGTTTTCGATAAGCTGGGTCTTGGCCTCGAGTGCAGAAAGGTTTGAGATGATTTCAAGTTTTTCTATCTGGATTTTTTGAGCTTTATCAAGATCAGCTTGCTTTTTGTTGACAATATCCATCTGTGTCTGGAGAGTCTGACGGATTGTCATTATTTCCTTCTGCTTTTTGGCAATCTCATCATTCTTCAGATTCAATGTGCCTTCTTTTTGTTTCAGCCGGTTGTCATTTTTCGAAATCTCTTCATTCTTTTCATGAACGAATTTCTCATGTTCGGCTTTAAGCTGCAGGAACTTTTCTTTGGCCTGGAGTATCTTTTCTTTCTTGATCACCTCAGCCTTGTCCATTGCCTCTTTGAGCAAGGCGTCGCGCTTGCGCTCCAGCGCTTTATTCAGGATCGTCCCGGTGATAAGCCCTCCGATTATTATTCCGCTTATACCGATAATTACGAATAGCAGGATGTTTGGCATCTTTATAGTGTTTATTAGTTAAAATAAAAAACCCGCACTAATCAGCGAGGTATTGATAAACCTCATAATATACGTATAGGGCTGCCGGGTAATTCGAACGTCCACTGTCCGGCCGTAGCCGGAATCCTGCAAGCAGGAGCGAGGCCTGTCCTACAAACCCATGAGCTTTGCCCTAATGTTTGTAATGTTAGGTTTACAAACTGTCTGAGTTAGTGCGGGTAAATCTTTGTAATTTCAAAGAACTTTCTGTTCGGAGAGATAATCTGCCAGGACCCTGTCAACTTCCTTCAGTTTTTCGTTCCATTGCACTTCCCGTTGCTCAAGTAATTCTTCGTCCTGAAGAAAACTGGTTGCATATTCAAGGGCGACCATGGCCAGAAGGTCCTGTTTGTCTTTATAAGCGTAGTTCAGTGAATAATCCTTTAACCTCTTCTCTATCAGTCGTGTCGCTTTCCGGAACAACTCCTCGTGGTCTTTCTCCACGTTGAGCCTGTACGGCCGGTCTGCAATATTCAATGAAATAGCTAATTCATTCATTTTTAAGCAGGAATCTCTCTCAGGTATTTAATAACCCAATACATTTATCGATTTCCCTCACAAGTTCATTGATCCTTGTCCTGACATCTGAATTGTCTTCTTTCCCATCAGTCATTTTGGCAAGTTTCAATATCCGGATTTTTTCTTCAAATCCTTTGATAACCTGTTTCTGTTCTTCGTTGGTTTGTTTTTGCTGGTTTAATTCAATGATCAGATTTTCTTTCTCATCCCTGAGTTTTCTCTGCTGGGCGATCAGTTTCCGGACCTTGAAATCAATGCCCGAAACCAGGGTTGTGACATCGTCCATATATCAAAAACCATTTGGAATTTCCTGCAAATATAATTATTTGATCGCCCGGATGCAAATTATTTCAAGTTAGGTTATGTGTGACAAAACGACATGAAAAATTTCTTTCCCGGCATATCACTTTTTTATGTTCGACGGATTAAGGAGGTGAGATTCACGATTCACGGTTCTTATGAATGAGCAGTTTTTGCAATATATCTGGAAGTACAGGCTCCTGAATCCTGAGCTTCACACTCTTGGAGGTGAGAGGCTTACGGTTTTGCACCCGGGTTTGCAGAATACCGATGGGGGGCCCGACTTTTTCAATGCCAGGATACGGATCAACGAAACGGTGTGGGCGGGAAATGTCGAGTTGCATTCCCGCTCATCCGACTGGATCAGGCACAGGCACCAGTTCGACCCGGCTTATGATAATGTGATACTCCATGTAGTTTATGAAAATGACCAGGAGATAAGGCAGAAATATAAGGCGGTAATGCCGACCCTGGTGCTGAAAAACAATTTTCCTTCTGCCATTGAAGACCGTTATACTGTAAGCATGCGGAATCATCTGTGGATTCCATGCTTTCATCTTATCAATGGTAACACGTATAATATCATTAAGTTATGGGCACCTTCCCTTGTCACCGAGAGGCTTCATGAAAAGTCAGGGTTCATCTTCCGCCTGCTGGATGAATATGCCGATTGGGATGAGGTGTTATATATATTACTTGCTGCCGGATTTGGTTTCAGGATCAACGCACTTCCGTTCGAGTTGCTTGCAAGGTCGGTCCCCCTGAAAATTATAAGGAGAAATGCCGACAGCCTGTTCAGGCTTGAAGCGCTGTTATACGGACAATCGGGATTGATAGGCAGGAATCCCCGCGACAAATACCGGCGTTCCCTTCAAAAGGAATATCTTCACCTGCAGCGGAAATATGGTTTAAAGCCTTTAAAACCATCACTTTGGAAATGGCTGAGGCTTCATCCGGGGAATTTTCCCGATATACGGATCAGCCAGCTTGCACAATGCATGTTCAATTGCAAGGCTGAACCCCGCTACCTCCTCGATATTACCGATATAAAACGACTTGAAGATTTTTTTATGCTGAAGGCCTCTCAATACTGGGATACACATTACCGCTTCGGAAAAAGTTCGGGAAGAAAAGAAAAGAGAACAGGAGTGAGTTCGGCCAGGTTATTGCTGATTAACAGTCTTGCCCCATTTCTTTTTGCGTTTGGATCGGCAAGGGACATAAGCCCTTTCAGCATGAGAGCCATCGAACTTCTTGAAAGCCTTGAGGGAGAAGAAAATCATGATACCAGGATGTGGAGTACGCTGGGGGTCAGGGCTGCCAATGCAATGGAATCACAAGCACTGATCCAGCTAAAACGAAATTATTGTGATCATAAAAGATGCCTTGAATGCAGGGCAGGTTTAAAATTACTGGGTAAGATGCCCATGCAATGAAGAGTTCCGGGTTGATCAAGGATTTCCTGAATTTTAACAGGGCTGAACAGAGAGGGATCATTGTGCTCCTGGTCCTCCTGCTCCTGGCGGCAACAGCAAACGGCTTATGGCCGGAGGGAAGTGTTGTCCCTTCTGTTAATTTCCCGGGCCTGGAGAAAGAACTCAGGGATTTTGAGACAGGGATCCGGCGGGCGAGAATTGAGGATTCTGTCAGCAGTGCCCGCCGGTTCAGAAAATCATGGTTGTCAGCAGAGAAATCAAAAGATTCAGGCAGGGCATCACAGCATCAGTTGATGCCTGTTCTGATTGTCGACATCAATACGGCCGACACCCTTGAGCTTCAAAGGCTGAAAGGTATCGGCCCGTCCTATGCCCGCCGTATCGTTCAGTACAGGAACAAACTCGGAGGATTTCTCGATGTACGGCAGGTCCTTGAAGTCTGGGGAATGGATTCTGTTCACTATAATCTCATCCGCCAGAACATTAAAATCACAACCGACACGGTCAGAAAGATCGACCTGAATACAGTCACCTTCAAAGAGCTGCTTAAACATCCTTACTTTCCTTACGAACTCACTCGTTCACTGGTCCTTTACCGTCAAAAGAACAAGATCATCAGGACGGTTGAGGAGCTGAAGAAAGTCGAGGGGGTGAATGATTCTGTATTCGGGAAGATCAGGCCGTATGTTAAGATAAATAGCGAAATGGCGAGATAGCGAAAAGCGAAATGGCGTTCGGCGAAGCCGTAATGAACACCATAGAAATAAACAATTTTGTGAATAAATAGCGAAAAGCGAAATGGCAAAATGGCGAAAAAGAAGAGGTTTTCCTTTCCTTGTTCGCGGAAAGGAAAACCTCCTTCTCACTTTTACCTGGAGATCAGGATTTTAGTACGAGATTGCTGATCCCGGTTGTTGTTTATTGTGATAATATATAAGCCCTGGGGATAGCCGCTCAGGTCCATCCGCAAAGCTTCATTCGTATTCCAGGTATGGGACTGGCGAAGAACGGTGGCGCCCAAAGCATTCTGAACGCTGATCTCAGTGGTTTGTCCGTCAACCCCGGGGTTCTTCAGAAACACAATTCCAGCCGACGGATTTGGGAAGGCTGCGATCTGGGTTCCTTCCTGATTTTCAATACCCACTGATCCGAATGCGGTCTGAACCGACTTCTGTGCATCGATCTTGCCCCAGCCCCAGCTGTTGCTGCCTTCGGGGGGGATAGTACCTGTATACGAATCGGAACGGGCTGAACTCTGCAGCATCTGCTTCACCTGCTCTGGCCCCAGAAGGTGATTGGCCTGCAGCATGAGGGCTATAATTCCTGTGGTCATGGGAGTTGCCATGGAGGTACCCTGCATGGCGGCAAAATACCATGAAGTTGACCCCTGCTCGACTTTCAGCACCGTACTGCTGTTATTCTCGTCATACTTCGGGGAATAGGAATTGACCGACGAAACCAGTTCCTCACCAGGAGCGGTGATCTCAGGTTTGGTCCTCCCATCGACCGTGGGTCCCCTGCTTGAGAAAGCGGCGAGCGTATTCAGCTCATCATCACTGGTTTGTGTGGCTCCTTTGATGTTGACATACTCGTGTTTTGTGGTATAAGCTCCAACGGTGATGATCTTTTTTGCGGTGCCGCCGATCTCACCTATGGTGCAAACATTATCTCCTGCAGTATATCCCGGCACTTTCGTTCCGTTCAGGGTATCATACAGGCATGCACCGGTTCCTGTGCCGTTATTCCATGTATTGACCTGGCTGTTAGCACTGGCAAGGGTGATGCCAATACGATTCGTGTTTACATTGCGTTCAACATTGACCAGGAGGTTGGGTTTTTGGTTCAGCGGACTGCTCCCGAGTCCTGTTATTTTATATTTCAGGGTTTCTGAGCCCAGCACAATGCTGGTGTCGACAGAGGGATTTGCAGATGCAGTATAGAATGGCGTTGACAAAATCAGCGTTCCCTGGGGATCAAACATGCTCAGTGAGACAGAAAAGTCGCTCCCGACCGAACCCCAGTTATCTACTTTCCCCTCATTGATCTGCGGACCAGCATCACTGTCTTCGAAATTCATGAATGTTCTTACCGTGTCGTTGCTGAATGCGTGATACAGGTGCAGGGGCGTTTTGCCTTCATTGCCTGCAGCTCCCGCAACTATCCTGCCCTGTCCGACCAGGCCGTCTATCGCCTGGTCCAGCAGGGATGTGCCGTCGTG
>Ga0208613_1000427_pt1 | contig 14037 bp, 9 predicted proteins | sample CryBogmetaGMA6M_FD_184543 | JGI IMG/M metagenome (GOLD analysis project Ga0208613, IMG submission 184543) | Freshwater microbial communities from Crystal Bog, Wisconsin, USA - MA6M (SPAdes) | ecosystem: Environmental > Aquatic > Freshwater > Lake | place: Crystal Bog, Wisconsin, USA | collected... | reverse complement strand
TACACGGAACAGCTAAAGTGAAGAACTCATAAAATGGCAGGATTTTATTTTGCCATACAAACAGCGTTGAAATACCACCTAAAGGACTTAAAGACCCCCCCGCATTGCTTGCTACAACAATATTTAGGCAAGCCAAAGCAACAAACTCTTTATTTCTTTTACCGACCGCAGCCGCAACAGAACCAAGTATCAAAGCTATCGCCATACCACTAATTACCGTAGAAAGCAGAAAAGCCAGAACACCTGTAATCCAGAATAATTGCCTATAACTATATTGCCTATTGAGTAGCCATATTCTAAGGGCGTCGAAAACCCCTCGCTCCTCCATAGCATTTAAATAAGTCATTGAGACCAGAATAAATAAAAACAACTCAATATAAGCTAACAAATTGCTTTCAAAAGCGAGTGCTGCTACTTTGGCTTCTCCTTGAAATGAGTAATAAATACATATCGCAAACCAAACTAAAGATGATCCTAAAACCATAGGTTTAGACTTACGTAATTCCAGTACTTCTTCTGACATGGCAGCTATGTACGCCAACACGGTAACAAATATGGAAAGGTAACCAACGATATGACTTGTTAAGCTAATCGGCTTAGGGGAATTTAAAACATCGGTTCCTTCGCCGGCAAAAGACACCAAAGGAAGTAGAAACAATAATCCGAGAGTTAAAAACTTTAATAAATTGCTATTCATTTATTTCCAGAATAATTATGTTAAATCGTGAATTCAGCCCGAAAATACGGCCTATCGTCAGACATTATAGATGCCACAAAAAGTTTTGTCCTTTAGCTTTGTCGACTAAATATAAAAAATCTCCTGTTCTAAAAAAAACACCCAATAAATGACTAATCTATCAGGGTGCTATTGAAAGTAAAGTGACACAGCAAAATTCTGCCTGAATTAATAACAGATTTGCCTTAAGCGGGTGACTTAGCCGTTATCACACATATTGCTATTTTGAGTATAGGGTGGGTTTACATAGAAGCGCATTAAGTGTTAGCATCCATACAAATAATAGCGCCGATAAGCTTTTGTATAAGTCGCCTTTACTGTTATAAACATATCTTATTGACTTTAGCAATTGGCTCTTAATCAATTTAATTTTAATAACTTTTCTTCAATTAGCCATAACTAAAAACTCAGAATATGATAACTAACAGATTTGTTGTAGGACTTAAACTATTCAAGCTTCAATGTAGAAAAGCTGTAGTCAGCAAAATAGGCTTATTAACCCCTTTCTTCAAATATGGTAATGCTAAACGAATCCTGTTTATTACCGAAGCCAATCCAATTGCACAAACACAAATATTTCCTTTTTTATTTTATGATCAAGCCTTATCAAAGCAGCCGTTAGCACTGCGTGAACTACCTTTAGATCGATTCAAATCCAATAATCATCCCTATCAGGGTCATCTGGATATCATTTTTTTACAAACCTGGTTCGATTATACAAATGATGAAATGAGCGCATTGATCGCGTCAATTAAACAGAAATGGCCACAAGCCAAGTTAGTCTATGCTGATTGGTTTGCAAATACCGATTTACGTTATGCTGAAGTTTTAGATAAGCATATTGATGCCTATTTGAAAAAAACCATCGTAAAAGATTTTAACCAATACTTGCGTCCTACTCTGGGTCATACATTACTAACCGATTATTATAACCGCTTATTTTTCCTGGAAGATAATGAGTTCAATTTTAAAATTCCTGAGAGCTTTCAAGAAAAAATATTTATAGGCTCTAGTTTTGTCTTTGCAGATTATCTTCTAAAGAGATTTCTTCTACCATTTCCTGAAAATGAAAATCGTAGCATTGATATTCATGCGCGACTTGCTATCTCAGGCACCCCCTGGTATCAAGGGATGCGCCAACAATGTTTTGATAAAGTGCAGAATTGTGCATCCAAAAATAAGCTGGTTAGTCAAGATAGAGTCTCTAATGACGTTTTTTTAGAGGAACTTTTGGACTCTAAAATTTGTTTTAGTCCTTTTGGCTATGGTGAAGTCTGTTGGCGAGATTTTGAGGGAATGTGTACAGGAAGTTTAGTGTTCAAACAAGATATGTCCCACGCAATTTGTAGCCCCGATATATTTATACCTTATGAAACTTACATACCTTTGGCTTATGATTTAAGCGACTTTGATGAGAAATTGGATTATTACCTTACAAATCCAGCAGAGCGGACACGAATTGCCCGCAACGCTTTTCAACGGATACATAGTTATTTTATAAATGACGAGTTTTTACAAGATATGCGCCCTTTTTTGGAAAGTCTGGATTTATAAGCTACACGATAACTGATGACAACGACAACTGAAATTTTTCCTTGGAACGACAACTTTAATACCGGTATTGATACTATTGATCAGCAACATGTTAAATTAGTGGCGTTAATTAATAAACTTGCGGATAATTTATACGGTCTATTTGACACTAACGGACTGGATAGTATTTTTACCGAGTTACTGTCTTATGCGGATTATCACTTCCATACAGAAGAAGCTATCTGGACAAAATACTTTAGAAATAACCAACTAGTACTAAACCATAAGGACGCCCATCGGCAGTTTTTTTATAGCCTGCAGAACCTGAAAAACGAAGTAAATACCGAACAACCCTTTAGTCAGGTTATCTCGAAAATCATTTCGTTCTTAACTCATTGGTTGGCTTACCATATTTTAAATAATGATATGCACATGGCTCATCTCGCTCTAGCAATAGAGTCCGGGTTATCTTATGAAGAAGCGAACATTAACGTTAAAGACAAAATGACTAAGGCCACGCAGGCTCTCATTGAGATTATTCTCTCAATGTATGACAAGCTTTCAATTCGTACCCTGCATTTAGTGAGTGAAATACGTGAGCGACAAAAAGCCGACGTAAAACTTCTTCTCGCCGCTAATGTATTTAAAAACACATTCGATAAGATTTGTATTACTGACTCAGACTTTCAGATTGTGGATGTTAATCCGAAGTTTTGTGAAATTACCCACCTTAAGTATGATGAACTAATCGGGTGCAATTTAAAAACACTTAAACCTGCCCTTGATGACCAGGAATTCTCACCTATTTTATGGGAAAACGTCAAAAATAAAGGATACTGGTCTGGTGAAATTCGATATCCGGTTCAAAAAGGCAAAATCGAATCCGAATGGCTAACGCTCTCTTCAATCAAAGATGACCTGGGTACTATTACCAACTATGTTGGTGTATTTTCTAATGTATCTCAATTGTTAAAACGAAAAAACACACTTGAATCTTTGGCAAATTATGATGTTCTGACCCATTTACCCAATCGATTTCTGCTTAAAGATCGTTTAGAACAGGCTATCGTTAATTCCAACAGAAACTTTGAAAGATTTGCTGTTTGCTATCTGGATTTAGACAACTTTAAACCAGTAAACGACCAATTTGGTCATGCCGCTGGCGATCAATTGTTGTGTGAAGTAGCGAATCGGTTTAAAAGAATTATTAGACGAAATGACACAGTAGCTAGAATCGGTGGCGATGAGTTTGTCATTATCCTGAGACAGATTAAAAATGAAGAAGATTGTAAGGATATATTAAGTCGATTATTAGTTGATATCAGTCAACCCATCCAAATTGGTACAGAAACTACCCTGGTTACAACGAGTATTGGCGTGGCCATTTATCCACAACATGGCCACGATTTTGAATCTTTGCTAAAAATAGCAGATAAAGCCATGTATGCCGCTAAACAACTAGGAAAATCACAGTACCACTTTGCTTCAGATTAGGCTAAATGAGCTTGCGTTATACTGCTACCTGAGGGAACGCTATGAGTCAACCACACATTACCACCAATCGTAGAACCTTTACCGATGGTAATGCGACCCAAAATGGTGGCTCCCGCATAAATAACAACATCATCCTCGACGATCGGATGCCTTGCCATCCCTTTTACCAGTAAGCCCGAACTGTCTTTTTCAAAACGTTTAGCGCCCAAAGTAACGGCCTGATAAACACGCACACGTTTACCAATAACAGCGGTTTCTCCAATGACAACACCCGTACCATGATCAATGAAAAAGCTGTCACCAATTTGCGCACCCGGATGAATATCAATACCCGTGGCAGAATGCGCAATTTCAGAAATAATCCGGGCAACCAGTGGCGCACCCAACTCATAAAGGATATGAGCTAAGCGGTGATGAATAATCGCTGTAATCCCAGGATAGCAAACCAATACTTCATCGGGACTTCTTGCCGCAGGATCGCCTTCATAAGCGGCCTGAATATCCGTATCCAGCAGTTTTCTAGCAACCGGCAATCGAGCAGCAAACTGCCGGGCAATAATGATAGCCTGTTCATGATCTGCTTCATTAACACCTTGCAACCCAGACACAAAGTGTAACTCTCGGCTAATTTGTTTATATAGATTACGTAACAAGTTTTCTAGTGTATGCCCGACAAAATAATCAATACCTTCTTCATTCAAATCCGGCAAACCCAGACGGTTTGGAAACAATACCGCTCCCAAACCCTCCAGAATAACCTGTAGTTCTTTACGAGAAGGTAGCTTAGGCGGATTATGACGCCGACTTCTACTTTCCAACGATTGCACACGCAAATCACGCAATTCAGTAACTATACTATCAATCCCCCAGTCATAATACCCATTTAGAGGGTAGAAGTCATTCATGCGGCCAGCCCGCCCTCATCAAATAAACCTTCAAACAAAATAGAACTTAAATACCGTTCACCCGAATCAGGTAAGATAACTACAATAGTTTTACCGGCATTTTCAGGACGCTTAGCAACACGCGCTGCCACAGCCACCGCTGCACCACAGGATATACCGGCAAGAATACCCTCTTCTTGCGTTAATCTGCGTGCATAAGCAACCGCTTCTTCATTACTTACTTGCTCAATCTCATCAACAAGGGATAAATCAAGTATGGCAGGCACAAAACCCGCACCAATACCCTGGATTTTATGGGGACCTGGTTGTAGTGGTTGACCTGCACGGAATTGAGTAAGAATCGGACTCGCTGACGGCTCTACAGCAATTGAAGTAATCGCCTTACCTTTTGTTTGTTTAATGTAGCGGGAAACCCCAGTAATAGTACCGCCTGTACCGACACCAGAAATAAAAATATCCACCTCACCATCGGTATCATTCCATATTTCAGGCCCTGTGGTCTGTTCATGAATGGCAGGATTTGCCGGATTTTTAAATTGTTGTAATAATACATAACGGTCTGGATCAGAAGCCGCGATTTCTTCGGCTTTTGCAATAGCCCCACTCATGCCTTTTGCGCCTTCTGTTAATATCAGCTTTGCACCATAAGCGACGAGCAATTTTCTACGCTCTATACTCATAGTCTCAGGCATCGTTAATGTTAAAGGTATGCCGCGTGCAGCCGCGACAAAAGCTAATGCGATACCCGTATTACCACTGGTCGGTTCAATTAACTCTTTACCTAGTCCCAGTAAACCACGCTGTTCAGCATCCCAGATCAAAGCGGCACCAATGCGACATTTAACCGAATACGCTGGATTACGGCCTTCAATTTTTGCCAGAACAGTCGCAGAGGAATCTTCAATAATGCGGTTAAGCCGTACTAAAGGCGTTTTTCCTATGGACTGAGAATTATCTTTATACCAATTTGACATATAGTTACCTAATGAATTAATTTGCAAAAATTAAAATACTCCACACATGATAGTTTGTCAAACGTGTAGAGAACGGGAGCATTAAAAATAAACCCTTTAGCTTATAAACTTAACATAATGCTCGGTTTAATGGTAGATGAATATAATTTTGAATCAGAGGATTTTAAATTCCAGCACCTTCACGGAACAAATCACTACGCACAAGTGCCTGAGTGATATTGCTACCGGGTGGAACGGTATGAGTCAACCACACGTTACCACCAATCGTAGAACCTTTTCCGATGGTAATGCGGCCTAAAATAGTCGCACCTGCATAAATGACCACATCGTCTTCAACGATCGGATGTCTTTCAGTGCCTTTAACCAATAGCCCGGCACTGTCTTTTTCAAAACGTTTGGCACCCAAAGTAACAGCTTGATAAACCCGTACATGTTTGCCAATAACAGCCGTTTCTCCAATAACAACACCCGTACCATGATCAACAAAAAAACTCTCGCCGATTTGGGCACCCGGATGAATATCAATACCCGTAGCAGAGTGCGCAAGTTCAGAAATAATCCGGGCAACCAATGGTACCCCAAGACCATACAGGATATGGGCTAAGCGATGATGAATAATCGCTATAATGCCTGGATAGCAGACTAATACTTCATCGGGGCTTCTTGCCGCTGGATCTCCCTCAAAGGCTGCCTGAATATCAGTATCCAGCAGCTTTCTAACAATCGGTAATTGCGCGGCAAACTGCCTCGCAATAGTGATCGCTTGTTCATGAACCGCCTCGTTAAAGCCTTGTAAGCCAGATACGAATTGCAGTTCACGACTAATTTGTTTGTATAGCATACGCAACAAGCTTTCTAAGGTATGACCCACAAAATAATCGATGCCTTCATCATTAAGATCAGGAAGACCGAGACGGTTTGGGAACAACACGCCACATAAACCATCCAGAATAACCTGTAGTTCTTTACGAGAAGGTAGTTTAGGCGGTTTATCGCGCCGACTTCTGTTTTCCAACGCTTGAACACGCAAGTCACGTAGCTCGGCAACTATGCTGTCAATCCCCCAGTCATAATGTCCATTTAAAGAAAAGAAGGCATTCATCCTGCAAACCCACCTTCATTAAATAAACTTTTAATAATGACCTTAAATCCTGTTAACGTTTTTTTTTCTGTAGACTGAGCATTAACTTTATACCCGTTTGACATATAGTCACCTATGATTAACCTGCTGGCTTCCGGTTGACCTGTCGGCTGGCAAGATTTTGATTGAAAAACCACTCCATACATTATATTTCGTCAAACGTGAAAGAATGGGTACACTAATTTGGATAAAGCATTACGATTGTAAGCGAGGGGTACTGAATGCCTACCTACGATTTGGTCATAATTTTTTCCTTTGATTTATGTTCTTCTTTTGGCTTATTATCCTGTTTCGACGGTGACTCAACGATCTTCACTATCTCGCCTTCAACCAATAAATCCGAAGGACTCGCCACCAACAGATGATTTAAGTCTATTCCCTCCACTATTTCGACTTCCCGTCCAAAATCACGGCCTAACTTAACCGGACGAAAAGCAATATGTTTCTCCGCATCCACCGTGACAACATGGGTGCCGACCTGATCGACCACCAACACATTGGCAGGCACCACCAACGGACTGGCTTTACTACTGACTACATTGATAGAAATTTCTACATAAGACCCCGGTAAAATTTTACCGTCACTATTGGGTAGCGTGATATCCACCTGACGCGAGCGATTGGTTGGATCTAAAGCACCGGCTACGTGTTCAATATGAGCAACAGACACTTTACTACCTGATTCCAACTGCTGACGCACCCCGACTTCTTGCCCCACTTTAACATCGTCGGCATAAACTTGCGGAACCCACACTGTCAACCGAAGTGGATCGGTTTGCGTCAGTGCAAATAATTCCTGTGTACCCACATTAATCAGGCTACCGACATCGACTGAACGACGCGTAATAACACCTGAAAATGGCGCTACAATGCGTCGATAACTTTCAATCTTTTCTATACGTTTAACATTGACTTCAGCTGCGGCAAAATCGGCTTCAGCCTGTAAAACTGCACTGCGCTTCTCATCAAACTCCTGTTGAATCACACTGTCCGTTTCTTTCAAATGAGTCCAACGTTTTAAAGTCGAACGACCTAGTTCCAGCCTGACTTTAACTTGTGCCAGTGCGGCATGTGCTTGGGCTAGTTCCTGCTCTAACTCGGGTACATCAATGACGGCCAAAAGCTCACCTTTCTTTACCTGATCGCCAATCGTCTTATACCAAGCACTCAAATAACCATTGGTACGAGAATAGAGCTGTGTTTCAGTATTCCCTCTTAAACTTGCAGGTAAAACAAGTTTACGGGAAACTTCACCGGGTTTTGAGTGAACGGTTATGACGCTTCGGGCGAGACTTGCAGCGTTTCGTTTATTTAAATTGTTTGCTTCAACCTGGTTGATTGACAATCGCCACCCACCAGCAGCCAACAAAAAAACTAAAAAACCCAATCCCAATCTCTTAGCAATCACAAGGGTACGATGCGGATTATCAACAGAAGACAAAGAAAATGAAGGAGGTTGACTACTATTCATACAATTTTATTCAGCGAAAAGAAGAGTTCGATTAGAAAACCGGCGATCAAGCCAACGATGTGTACTTGCAAAGACCAGTGGCACAAACAGTAAGGTTGAGACGGTAGCAAATGCCAAACCACCAATCACAGCACGCCCTAACGGCGCATTTTGCTCAGCACCTTCACCCCAACCCACAGCCATCGGTAACATACCGACGATCATAGCAAAGGCCGTCATCAATACTGGCCTTAAGCGAGTCGCTGCGGCTTCCAGGGCAGCCGTAACAGGCGGCACACCGTCATTGAGTCTGGTACGGGCGAAAGACACCAGCAAAATACTATTCGCAGTCACTACGCCCATTGACATAATACTGCCGGTCAGAGCCGGTATACTTAAGGTAGTGCCAGTTAAAAAAAGTGTCCAGGCAATCCCTGCTAGAGCAGCCGGTAAGGCACTCACAATAATCAGAGGATCAAGCCAGGACTGAAAGTTAACCACCAACAATAAATACAACATCACAATAGCAACCGCTAAGCCAATGGCTAAACCAATAAATGAACTATTCAAGGTCTGGATTTGCCCACGTACCGCGATTTCAGCACCCCGAGGCAATTTAGGTTTAATATCCTCTGTCAGCTTTTCAATTTCAGCCCCTACTGCTCCCAAGTCCCTGCCCTCTACGCTGGCATAAATATTAAATACGTTATTCGCATTATAGTGAGTCACTGCCGCAGGTTGACCTGATCGTTTTAGAGTAACCAAATTACCTAATAACTGAGGCTCGCCATTATTAGCGCCTCCTACAGGTATTCTCATCAAGGCTTCAATACTGTCTAAATCCAGTGGATTACCCATCACCCCAATATTAACAGTATTACCATTATTAGGATTCAACCAATAGGTCGGTGCCGTTTGCATACTGCCGCTCAAGGTTAATAATAAATTCTGAGCCACATCACGTGCCGACAAGCCAAATTGCTCTAGCTGTGAACGATTCATCTCAAGATCTAAGGCAGGCTTACCCACCCGTTGAAAAATATGTGCATCAACAATACCGGGGATTCCACGGAGACTATTATTAAGCTGTCTGACCAACGGCATAATGTCTTCGGGTTTTCCACCGACAAATTGAATATCAATCGGTGCAGGTACCCCAAAGTTAAGCGTCTGACTGACTTGGTCTGCGGGTTGAAAAAAGAACTCTATACCGGGGAAGCGATTAGGTAATTCTGCACGTAAATCCTGAATATATTCACTACTCGGCGCATGTTGTCCTGGTGTCAGTGAAATCATAATTTCACTATCCGCTGTCTCAACCGTACCTGAGTTCCCAAATAGTGTATTGCGTGAACTATAAGGCCCCCCAATAATATCCAGAACATCACCCAGTTCATCTGCGGGAATGCGTGAACGAATGACCTTCTCTATTTCATCGATTAAAGCAGGCATCTCTTCTATACGTGTGCCTGCGGGAGCACGCACATGTAATCTAAGTTGACCTGCATCAACCGCAGGAAACAAGTCTCGACCCAAAAAAGGCGTTAAAGCTAAAGAGGATAAGAAAAAAATCATAAATCCTGTACTGTAACGAGTACGATGCGTCAAAAAGTGACTTAAAAGCAGCACATAATGACTTCGAAAATGCTCAAAACCGCGCTCAAACGCCCGATGTATTTTCTTAAAAGCACTTACGTTAATATGATCCGAATGCACCTCTTTATGACTCGGCAAGGGGTGATGTCCTGACATCATATACATCACTAAAGTCGGGATTAACGTCCGTGATAAGAGATAGGAGGCCAGCATTGCAAACACCACCGCTTCAGCCATGGGTACAAAAAGACTATGAGCAACACCCGTTAAAAAAAACATCGGAACGAACACGATACAAATACATAAAGTAGAGACTAAGGCAGGCATTGCAATTTCAGCTGCACCATCAAGAATAGCCTGACGGGGATTTTTTCCCATCAACATTTGCCGTTCGATGTTTTCAATTTCAACCGTAGCATCATCGACTAAAATACCTACCGCTAAAGCCAACCCTCCCATGGTCATCAAGTTGATAGTTTCACCCAGCAAATACAACATAATCAGTGAACACATAATCGACAAGGGAATCGACACCGCAATAATACAGGTACTCCGCCAATTACCCAGAAACAGTAAAATCATTGCAGCCGTTAAACCGGCGGCAATCAATGCCTCGTGTAAAACATTACCAATCGCTGCCTTAACAAATAAGGATTGATCAAACATCAATTTCATATTGATGCCTTCAGGCATTTGCGCAAGCATGCTAGGGATTATCTCCTTTACAAACCCCACCACATCCAAAGTTGAGACTCGGCCTCTTTTAAAAATAGAGTTTAAAATACCTCGCTCACCATTTTGGCGTGCAATCGTTGTTTGCAGTGATGCACCATCTCGAATAATCGCCACATCACGAACAAAAGTAGTCACGCCATTAACCGTCCGCACCGGAATATCGCCAATCTTGGGGATTGATGCAATCGCACCATTTAAGGTGACATCATATTCTGTTGACCCCACTTTTATAGTCCCAGTGGGTAAAATTAAATTATGTACCGCCATGGCCTCAACCAGATCCGAAGGTGTTAAGCCACGTGCTGTTAAAGCAGCAGGGTTAATATCCACGGTCACCTGACGACCTTTTGACCCAAACGGATTGGTCACCGAAATACCCGGTTTCGACTGCAAGGCATTGCGGACAATATTATTGGTTAAATCATTAACTTCTGTTTCAGGAACCGTACTACTGGAGATACCTAATTGCACCAGTGGCAAATCCGAAGCCGAGTATTGAATCACCTGTGGAGGTGCGGTATTAGTGGGCAACGAACGGTACGCTGAGTTACTGCTGGACATGACTTGAGCAATGGCTGTGCGGATATCGGTGTCAGGATGAAAAAACACTTTTATCACCGCAGTCCCCGCAAATGACAATGACTCACTATGCTCAATACCATCAATCAAAGACATTGAGCGCTCAACCGACCCCGTTAAACGATCAGCAAGTTCTTTAGCAGTCATGCCTTTGTATTCCCACAACATCGCTACCACAGGAATATCAATCGTTGGAAAAATATCCGTTGGCATATTCCGCAACACATAAGGCGTTGACAACAGGATAAGCAAAGCCGCTACTATAAAGGTATATGGTCGGCGTAAAGCGATAAGAACAATCCACATAACGTTAAATAATTCGCAGATATAATAAGTTAGGTTCTATGCTCATATAGGGAGTTATTAAAATCGGTCAATGTCATGTTAAGGCTCATTAAATACGTGATAACGTGAATACTTACCATGACGCAATGCAATTAGTAAGCCAGAAAATACATTAATACCTAATTACCTGATATAAATTGTTCTCTAGTAATGATAACAATCATTAACCGCCCACTTCAGAGCCATTCTTCTTGAGAAGCGACAAGCAAATTAATGGCGTACTGCTGATTAACAAGCACTCTATCAACAATACATGACCAAAAACCAACAACAGCCCTTTTTCAAAGTGAGTGGTGTACGCTTACAATCAGACCGTTAATAATTGGCATAAATTATGCTAAAATTATTGGAGTATCTAACACTACAGAAACCAGAACCCACCTCATGAGCAAATACACACTCCATATTAATGGCACCACGAAAACAGTCAGTGTTGCCTCCGATACCCCCTTGCTGTGGGTATTGAGAGATCATTTAAATCTTGTCGGCACTAAATATGGCTGTGGTATTGGCCAGTGCGGTGCCTGTACTGTGCATATCGATGGCGAACCGACTCAAGCTTGCCAAACGCCTATCTCTACCCTGGGTAATCGTAAAGTAACCACTATCGAAGGTCTTGACCCCAAAGGAGAGCATCCTTTACAAAAAGCCTGGCAAGAACTCGACGTACCGCAATGTGGTTACTGCCAAACCGGACAAATCATGACCGCCGCCGCGCTACTGAAAAAAATACCTAAGCCCTCAGGTGCGGACATCGATAAAGCCCTTGCCGGAAACCTCTGCCGCTGTGGCACTTATCTCAGAATACGAAAAGGTATTCACCTCGCCACCGAAATAGCTACCAAGGAATCAGCATGAACGATCAACATTTAGAAAATGCCAGTCGCCGTGACTTTATGCGAAAGTCAGTATTGGCTAGCGGTGGGCTTGCCTTGGGTTTTTATTTTAATAGCGCTGACAGCGCAACAAAACAAATTGCAAAACCCTCTACTGTTCCTGAAACCGGTATCTTTAAACCCAATGCCTTTATTCATATCGCTACGAACGGCACGGTCACCTTAATCAGTAAACAACCCGAAATCGGCCAAGGTATCAAAACGTCTTTACCGATAGTCATTGCGGAAGAATTAGAAGTCAACTGGAAAGATGTAGTCATTTTACAAGGCGACCTGAACCCTATTTACGGCAGTCAGAGTGCCGGAGGTTCTCGATCCACGCCCACTAATTACGAAGAATTTCATAAGTTAGGTGCTACTGCTCGCACGATGCTCATCAGCGCCGCCGCTGACATCTTAAAAGTACCCGTTTCTGAACTTATAGCAAAAGACAGCGCGGTTCATCACTCAACAACCGGAAAACAGTTAAGCTACGGTCAACTGGTCGAAAAAGCCGCGACCTTAGCCGTCCCTGCACCTGAAACCGTTAAACTAAAAGACTCAAAAAAGTATAAATTACTGGGCACTCGCATTAGCGGTATTGATAATCCTGGCGTGGTTACCGGCAAACCGTTATTCGGTATTGATGTACAACTACCCGGCTTACTCTATGCTATCTACGAAAAGTCACCGGTGTTTGGCGGTAAAGTAGTCAGTGCTAATCTGGATAAAATCAAATCATTGCCCGGTGTTAAATATGCCTTCATCATAGAAGGTGGTTCAAATCTGAAAGGCTTATTGCCGGGTGTTGCTATTGTCGCTGATTCAACCTGGTCAGCGTTTAGCGCCCGAAAACAACTCGACGTTGTTTGGAATGACGGTACGGGTGCAACGGAAAGCTGGGCGGGTTTTACAGCGCAGGCAAAAGCCCTATCAACTAAGCCCGGTACTGAAGTCTTACGTAATGATGGTGATGCAAAAGCCGCCCTCAAAAGCGCAGACCAAACAGTAGAAGCGTCTTACAGTTACCCATTCATTTCACATGCCAGTATAGAACCACAAAACTGTACGGCCTGGTTTAAAGACGGTACCTTTGAACTTTGGGCGCCCACCCAAAACCCAGAGGCTGGACAAAAGATCATTACCGAAACATTGGGCATCCCTAAAGAAAAAATCACCCTGCATATTACTCGCAGTGGTGGTGGCTTTGGTCGACGTTTAATTCCAGATTATATTATCGAAGCCGCAGCCATTGCCCAACATGTAAAAGAGCCGGTGAAGTTAACCTGGACACGAGAAGATGATTTACGCCATGATCAATTTCGTGCCGGTGGCTTTCATTTCTTGAAAGGTGGCATTAATCAACAAGGTAAACTTATTTCATGGCAAAACCATTTTGTTACCTTTGGCAATAAAGTACTTAAAGACGGTAAGTCCACTTTAGAGTTGGGTAGCGGTGCGAACTTATCCGGCGATGAATTTCCAGGTCGCTGGGTTGAAAACTGCCTGCTTGAACAAACACCCTTGGAATGTAATATTCCTATGGGCCCTTGGCGTGCGCCGCGCAGTAATGTATTAGCTTGGGTGTTTCACAGTTTTATTGACGAACTGGCTCATGCAGCAGGACGTGATCCTTTAGAGTTTCGGTTAGACATATTGGGTAACAAAGACTTT
>Ga0208613_1000426_pt1 | contig 14096 bp, 15 predicted proteins | sample CryBogmetaGMA6M_FD_184543 | JGI IMG/M metagenome (GOLD analysis project Ga0208613, IMG submission 184543) | Freshwater microbial communities from Crystal Bog, Wisconsin, USA - MA6M (SPAdes) | ecosystem: Environmental > Aquatic > Freshwater > Lake | place: Crystal Bog, Wisconsin, USA | collected... | reverse complement strand
AACTGATATCAGGTACATAAGTTATAAGCATTAGAACCATAAACATAATAATAAGAAAAGGCACAGCAGATTTTGCCAAAGACATTACTGGTTTTCTGAACCTGAAGCTCGCTATAAATAGATTTATGCCTGCAGGTGGGGCATTATACCCTATCTCTAAATTGGTTAAAAATATCATTGCCATGTGAACAGGATCTATACCAAACTCCTTTGCAATTGGAACCATAAGCGGAAGTACGACTATAAGTGCCGAGAACACATCAAGAACAGCCCCAACTATTATAAGGAAAATATTTAACAATAAGAGAAATAGCCATTTCTCTCTTATGTACATTTTCATCCAATCCAAAATCCTCATAGGTATTTGTTCATCCACTAAATAATTAGTAAGTCCCATAGCAGAACCTAAAATCACAAATATACCGCCAACAACTATCATAGACGACCTTATAATACGAGGCACATCATGTTTCATATTTAAATCCTTATAAATAAAAACTTCTACAATAAAAGCATACACAGCTGTAAGTATGGCCGCTTCTGACGGAGTGAAAGTCCCACTATAAATCCCCCAGATAACAACTAAAGGAAGAGGAATTTCCCAGGCAGCACCTTTAATGGCCTTCAATAATTTTTTAAAAGAAAATGGTTCAACTTCGGCAACTACCATACCTTCTTTCAAACAATAAACAGCAAAAATAATAATTAATATTAATCCAGGAATAATACCAGCAATAAACAATTTGGAAATTGAAACTTTTGCTAAAACTCCATAAAGAATAAGTAACAAGCTTGGAGGAAAAAGAAGACCGATACTTCCCGAAGTAGTTAACAACCCAAGCGAAAACTTTTCAGAATATTTATCTTTAATCAACATAGGAAGAAGAAGGCCACCAAGTGCAATAATAGTCACTCCAGAAACACCAGTGAAGGAAGTAAAGAACGCACATACCAATAAAGTAACTATAGCAGTGCCGCCTTTAAACCAACCAACAGCAGCGCGAGATAAAGCAATTAGTCTTTTTGGCGTTCCTGATTCTGCTAACATATAGCCAGCAAAAGTAAAAAGTGGAATTGATATCAAAACAGAATTAGTCGCAATCCTGCTTATTTCAATAATAACAGCTGCTATATCAATTCCTGCTATAGCAAAAAGAACTATTGCTAAGCCACCAAATACAATAAATAAAGGAGTACCAATTAGGGCAAGACCTATGAGCGCCAGTCCTATTATAAGAGATATCATTTTTTTATTCCTTTAATCATGCCCTTTGCAGATACAATAATAGACTGCAAGTAAACGAGAGCCATAAAAAAGAAAGTAAATGGAATCACTGTTTCAAGAACCCATATAGGAACAAAAAAGATACTCTGACTACCAGAAATTTCAGAAATTATAAAATCTACTGAAGCTTTGAAAAGAAATGATAGAATAACAAAGGATACCGTGCTAATTAAAAAAACGATGAGGTTTTTGTTAAGTTTTTTAAGGGCTTTTGAAACGACATCAAGGCTTATATGCCTTCCTTTATAAGAAGCCAAACAAGCACCTAAAAAAGCCACCCACAAAACGAGATAACGCATCATGCCTTCTGCATTACTAATTCCACTATGAAAAATAAGTCTTAACACAATCTGCGCTGCTGACAATATAAGCAATATCATAAAAAGCAGCACAACTGCAATTTTTATTAATCTATATAGATTATAATTAATTAATTTTAATATTTTCAACTATTGCTTTACCTTCCTGCCATCAGCCAAATACTTAAGCATTTCATCTAACATAGCCTTAGTATAATATTTACCTACAAGATCATTTCCTGTTTTTTCACTAACGAACTCAAAATATTTCTCATCTTCAGGCTTCTGTATTTTAGTGAAAACAATACCCTGTTTTTTCAACACATTCAATGCATCTTCGTTTTCTTTTCTTGACATTTTAGTTAATTTATCAAAATACTTTTTGCTCGATTCCTTTACAATTATTTGATACTTCAAAGGAATCTTGTCCCACATATTTTTACTCACAAGAACACCACCAGGAACATTGGCAATCTTTAAATCAAGCATATATTTTACTTTTGTATTCCACTGCATAGCAATTGCTGATAAAGAAGAACAATACACACCTTCAATAAGTCCTGTTTGTAATGACTGCAAAACATCCGTAATAGAGAGTGGTATAGGAACAATCTTTAGATTTTTAAAGAGCGTACCAACAAGTACATCATCTCCCCATATCCACATTTTGGTTTTCTGCAAATCGGAAAGTGTCTCCACTTTATTCTTAGTAAATACATATATATATCCAACTTCTGGCCAGCCAAGAACAACAAAACCTTTGTCAGCAAACTTTTTTTCAAATGTAGGAATCATTTTTATCATTACAGAATCAACATCTTTATAAGACTGAAAGAGAAGTGGTAGATTTAAAAGCCGAACTTCTGGCACTACTTCACCCAAACCTTGAGAAGTAAAACCACCTGCTTGTAATTGTTTAATATTGATTTTTCTAATAACATCTTTTTCATCTCCCATAACACCGCCTGGATAAAACTTAAACTTTACTTCACCATTAGTTTTTTGCTGTATCTCATCATTTAATTCATTCATAATGTTCATCCATGTAGACCCATCTGGTGCAATTGATGCCAATTTTATTTCGTACTTTGCAGGCGCAGCCCATATAAATACAGCTGTCAGCATTGCAACCAATAACATAATAATTTTTTTCATAAAACCTCCTAAGATTAACTTCATCGAAACTTCCCTATTCTTGATTAGAATATATCATTTTCCTTGAGCAATAATAACTCAGCCTTCTTTTTGGCTACCTGTGTGAACATATGCTCTGGTATAAGATCATTATCAGCATTTTGTATTCCTGTAATCAGTTGCTCAAAAAGTTCCTTATTCTGTGACTGGGAGGCATAAAACTTAGCCATAAAATAATCTGCTATTATCAACTTATCTCCTGAAATTGCCTTTATTTTATGATATTCAGCCTTGGCCTTCTCTAAATCTCCACCAAACATAGCTGGCATTGAATATGTCACGATAAGAAAGAGATGCGGAATTCCATAGAAATATGTAGTGTCCAATTCTATTACTCTATTTATAATAGCAACAACTTTCGGCAGATCAGCTATATCAGATGCCGAGTTTCTATTTAAATTCACATAACTACCCCACGCAAAAGCTGTCCAAAACAAAGCATCAATATCATTTTTTCCAAAGGTTGGCATTACTTTGACAAAATCATCCAGCGAACCTTCTGCCACTGCTTTAAAATCATTATTTTTCAGCATCACTTTCATACCATAATCTTTTGCTTTTTTGTAAAAGTTGGACGCTCTTCTTGAATTAATTTTTTCTTCTTTTCTATCTTGCCCTTCATCTTCAAGAAATGCCATAGCATACATGCCATAAAGTTTGCAGCCCTTAATAAGTAGTCCATCATTTTCATTATTTGAACCTTTTATCAGTCCATCCAATAACTTTAAATTTGCAGGACCAGCCTGTTTAGCAAAATCCATATCTGTCTCAGCTAAAAACTCATCCACCACATCATCCATAAAAAGCGCAGTAGAATTAATTACCGTTGTTTTAAGTGAACATCCACCCAACACTATAGCTATGAGAATCGCCGCTATAAAAACAATTGAAACTCTTAAAATTTTATTCATATTTGTCAACTCCTTCAGGCAGTTTTTCCTTCCATATGCCTGTTGTCTCATCAAATATTTTATAACCTGCAAGATCAGCCCTGTGTCCAGATGTCTCTGCAATAGTATATCCTAAGCCTTTAGCATACCAATATTTTTCTGAATGAACTCCCTTGCCATCGCCTTCATCTACATTTGCTACTATGTTATATGCCTCAAAATCACCTGCTTCAGTCTTAATTGTTTCTTTGCTTACTACTTCAAAATCTGTTTTCAAATCCCTCCCCACTTTAATAAAGCCCAAGAGAGTTGCCTCTCCCCTGCCCACATAAGTCCACTTATTACCTACAACAAGCGGGAACTTCATAAATGTCATTTCAGGAGTTAAAGTAACTTCTATAGACATATCAAAAAACGGAAAAGGATATTTGATTATTTTCATGGCAATGCCATTTTCTTTATCTATGTTAATTAAATATCTAATATCCACTTGCGGCGCATAAAAATAATGATAATCCTTTCCATCTCTTTGTTCTATTGCTTTTGTTTCAGCTTTAACATAAAGAAGCTTCTCTGGATTTTTTTTTCTACGACCTTTTAAGTAAAGTATATTTCCCACATGACCGGGATAATACATATAAGAATCATCCACTACTACGGTAGCTTCTATTTTTGGATTAGTAACATTTTTTGCTTTTGCTGACGAAGCAGTCGCAGTATAAGCAGCAAAAGGAACAATCAACATAAGCGAAATTAAAAATATTTTATTCATATCTTCCTCCATAAAGTAGTATCAATTTTTAACAGAATATCACATAGCCCATACAGTGTCAATTGCACTTCTATAGGTTACGAGCCATTTATTTACTTGTTGTTTACAACCTTTTTCTTAAAAACAGATTCCCACAGTTGCCCCAATCATTACAGAAAGAGTTGATGTGGGATTGTTTTTATTATCTTCACTTTTTGATGGTGTAGTAATATTGTCTTTTTTTAGTCTTGTCCTACCTGCATATAAATCAAATTCTATTGATGCCATAAGAATAGAATCAGTAATCCAAGTAACTCCACCAGTTAAATATCCTCCAGTAAATTCTTTTGTAAATTTAACATTATCGTCTATACCAGTATCAGCGTTACTGACCTTGTCACTATAGTACAAATCCATCATTGTAAAACCAACTCCATAGAACGGTGCCCAATCATCATCTGCTGCTGAATAATTTCCAGAAATAGCCCAAGATGAATTTTTTTCATGATTTTTATTAGCCAAAAGCCAAGATATAGTTGAGTATTCTGCAGCGACTCTCCAATTCTCATTAATAAAATAACCTAACTTTGTACCCATTGAACTCGGAGTAGACAAAGTCTGTTCTATCGTAAAATGTTTTTTCATTCTGGCTTCAGACTTCTTCTGAATTGCTTTTGATGCCTCTTCAACAGTAGGTTCTGGTTCATCTGGACTCTCATACAAATCCATTTCTGAAGCATTTGGCAATGCGCCTTCCATTTCAGGAGTAGCTTTTGGCACTGCAGTTGTAGTTAATGCCGCACCAACTATTTCAACTGTGCTCGGAACTGCAATCGGAGTAATTGAAAGATTGGTAGCTGTATCAACTGCCATAACTAAGCTTGACAAGAAAAATATTGATAAAAAAGAAACTAACAAAAATATATTTCTCACACTAAACCTCCAAAATATTTTTGAATTACTACTTACTACCAACAAGTATCTTTGGAATTCTAAGCGTTGGCTGGGCATCACAAACTGGGGAACCCTGTCCGTCCTTACCGCATGTGCCTGAATCAAAACCTAAATCAGTACACACTGCATCAATTGTATTTAAAACTGCCTTTCCAGTTCCCATAAGTGTCGCGCCACGAACTGGATATGTTATAACTCCATTTTCTATTAAGTAACCATCTTTAACTTCAAAAACAAACTCGCCTGTTACTGTATTAACCTGCCCTCCACCCATCTTAACTACAAATATGCCATTTTTTGTGTCTTTTATAAGGTCAGCACTTAAACCCGTGCCTGGAGTAATCATTGTATTTCTCATTCTTGGTATGGGTTTAAATTTATACGACTCACGCCTGCCATTTCCAGTTGATTCTGTTTTATCCTTAAGAGCCGTTTCTCTATCATACATAAAGTTCTTTAAAATGCCTTTTTCTATAAGCACGGTCTTTTGTGAAGGGGTTCCCTCGTCATCAAAAGATAAGGATCCGCGTTTGTTCAGCAGTGTGGCATCATCTAAAACAGTAATAATTTCAGAAGCTACCTTTTTTCCTTTCTCACCCTGATACTGAGACAAACCTTTTTGAACCAAATCAGCTTCAAGTGAATGTCCAACGGCCTCATGAATCATAGTACCCCCAGCACTTGAAGAAATAACAGCTGTCATAGGGCCAGTTATTTTTTTGTTAGCATCAAGCAAGCGTAAAGCTAAGCTGGCAGCTAAGTCTGCTTTTTCAAAAACATCTTCAAATTCAAAAACTTCAAACCCTCTACGCGCAGCCAATACATGATATCCAGTTTCTATGCGTCCATTTTTTTCTGCAATAACCATAATAGCACAGTTTGTATAAACCCGATCTTCACGGGTTACTTCTTTCTTATCATTATAAATTACCACCTGCTGTTTTTTTTCTGAATAGTTTATGGTGACTTGTCTTATTAATCCGCTTTTCGACCTAACTCTGTCATTTATCTCTTTCAATAGATCAATTTTTTTTTGTATAGCAACAGAATCATGTGGTATTTTTGTCTCATGTATTACGGAAGGTTTTAGCTCATTAAAAATAATATCTTTACCCAAACCAGCTGCCCCGCATATATGTTCAGCAGTTTTATTTAGTGCGGCTAAATCATTAGTGTATCCATACACTGTTTTATAATCTTTTACACCTCTTAACCCTATTCCAAAATCTAAACCTGGCATTATTTTATCCACGCGATTGTCTTCAAAGGTTATTATAGTGGAGACAACTGTTTCCTCGAAGATGTCCCATATTTGAAAACCCGCATTGATAAAACTGCGGGCTATGTTACCGTACATGACCGTCATTTTTTTTATTTTCTTCTAATATAACTGCCACCAACCATATTACAAACACAAGAGAAAATAAAATTATGTATAAAAAAATGATATTGAAACCGAATTTAAACATTCCAAATATTGCCATACATGTAATTACTGAAAATAAGATTACTAAAAACTCATACATTTCTGATATTGCCTCCCCTTTTTGAACCTTCCTTTGAGAGCTTATCAGCTTCTTTATTCTTTTCACGAGGAATATGAGTGACTTCAAACTTAATATCTTTTTTGTATGTCAAAGCCAACTTTACAAACTCCTGTAATTTTTCATCTCTTACTTTATATTCTCCAGATAACTGTTTTACCATAAGCTCACTATCTGAAAAAACATGAAGCTCTTTAATTTTATGTTTTCTTGCCATTTCCAAAAGGTGCGTCAAAGCAGTATACTCGGCAACATTATTAGTAGCCGTACCAATATACTTTGACTCAACCAAAATCTGATCTTTCCCCTTGTATATGACAACACCTATACCAGCATGTCCTGGGTTGCCACTGGAGGCGCCATCAATAAAAGCTGTATATTTTTCATGTTCAATCATAAAAACTCCTTGTTTTTCGTGAATTATCTAACATAAAAATTATAGCAAATATAATGGGTTAAGGCAACAAAGAAAAGGATGATTAAAAGATAGGGGTTTCAATAAAAGCTCTATAATATATGGGGTTTTACAGAATAAATATCATTACATTTGAAACCAAGGCAAACTACTTTGTCTTATTTACTCATTGACTAAATCGTAAATTTCTTTTAACTTTCTCAACACTGGTTCAACTTTATCAAGCGCATATTGCGAATCTTTATCAGACAAAGCCTTTTTCGGATTAGGATGGACCTCCATAAATACACCTGTTGCCCCTGCAGCTACTGCTCCTCTGGCTATGGTATCAATATATTCCCTATCGGCTCCGCTACGGTTTCCAGCTCCACCAGGACGCTGAACAGCATGAGTAGCATCAATAATAACTGGATAACCAGTTTTTCTCATATATGCTATGGATTTCAAATCAACCACCAAATTATTATAACCAAAAGAAAAACCTCTCTCTGTTAACATTATTTCCTTGTTTCCTGTTGATAGAGCTTTTTGTATTATGTTATCCATTTCAAAAGGTGATAAAAACTGTCCCTTTTTAATATTAATTATTTTTCCTGTTTTTGCAGCAGCAACTATTAAATCTGTCTGCCTACACAAAAATGCAGGTATTTGTAATATATCAACAACCTTTGCTGTTTGAACCACATCTTTTGTTTCATGAACATCAGTTAATACTGGAAGAGAAAGCTTTTCTTTTATCTTTGCCATAAGATTTAGACCTTTTTTTATTCCTGGTCCACGAAAACTTCCAAGAGAGGTACGATTCGCTTTATCATAGGAGGCTTTGAAAACAAAAGGCATACCCAATCTTTGCGTTATTTCTTTAAGCTTCTCAGCTATCAAAAAAGCCATTTTTTCATTTTCTATAACACAAGGACCAGCAATTAAGAAAAGTCCTTTTCCTGTAATCTCAGAGTATTTTTTTGAAAGTTTCATTTTTCACCGCATTTTTGCCTTTGGCAATACTGCCTGTGGCATTTTTGTCTTCAACCATCCACTCCATTATTATATTTTTTATCATTTTTTCTAATGGCATATTATATTTTTTTGCAAGTGCTTGTATAGCATCATACTTTGCTTGTGCCGACAAGAACTTGGCCTTAGCAAATTTCAGCAGATCTTCCTGCATCTCACTGCTGGGTTTTTGCGGTTCCATTTATTTTCCTTTCTTTTTATCAATCGATGCCTTTATAAACTCTCTGAATAAAGGATGTGGAGCTCTTGCTTTTGACTTAAATTCTGGGTGAAACTGAACTGCTATAAACCATGGATGTTTAATGTATTCAATCATTTCTACAAGAAAACCGTCTGGAGAAGTTCCAGTTATAATAAAACCATTCTCTTCAAATTTATCCCTGTATAAGCTATTGAACTCATATCTGTGCCTGTGCCGTTCAAAAATAAACTTTTCCTTATATGCTGCATATGATTTCGTAGCAGGTTTAACCTTACAAGGATATGCACCCAATCTCATGGATGCGCCCATATACTCTATGTGTTTTTGTTCTTCAAGTTTTGATATTACTGGATATCTTGTTTTACTTTCAAATTCGGTTGAATTTGCACTTTTCATACCCAAAACATGTCTGGCAAACTCAATTACCGAAACCTGCATTCCCAAACAAATACCAAAGTATGGTATTTTCTTTTCTCTGGCATATTGAATTGCTGCAATCTTTCCTTCTATGCCTCTCGTACCAAATCCTCCTGGAACAAGCACACCGTGTATTCCAGCAAATAACTTTCCAACCTGTTTACTTTTCATTAATGGCTCAATATCTTTTTCAGAATCAATCCATTTTATATTTACTTTTACATTATTACCTATACCACCGTGTAGTATTGCTTCTTTTATAGATTTATAAGCATCTTGAACTTCAACATATTTACCAACTACCGCTATGTTAACCTCGCCTATTGGAAATTTAATTTTTCTAACGATATTATCCCATGTCTTTAAATTAATTTTTTTTGCTTTTAAACCAAGCTTCTTTACAATCAAATCATCTAAACCTTGTTGATGAAACATTCTTGGCACTTCATATATAGTAGGCACATCAAATGCCTGAATAACTGCATCATAGTCAACATTACAAAAAAGCGCTATTTTATCTCTCTCGCCTTTTGACATCTTCATTTCAGTTCTGCATAAAAGTACATCTGGCTGAATACCGATTGAACGCAATTGTGCCACTGAATGCTGAGTTGGCTTAGTTTTAATTTCCCCAGCGGCTTTAATATATGGAACTAAGGTCAAGTGAACATACAACACATTATCACGACCTAAATCCTGCTGCATTTGCCTAATTGCCTCAAGAAAAGGCTGACTTTCTATATCACCAACCGTACCACCTATCTCTATTATCGCAACTTCAATATCCGTTCCCTTTAAAAGAGATTTCAACCTGTCTTTAATCTCATTAGTTACATGAGGAATTACCTGCACGGTTTTACCAAGGTAATCACCACGGCGTTCTCTGTCTATAATTACGCTATATATCTTTCCCGTTGTAACATTATTTTCCTTCGTAAGCACAGCATTTGTAAATCTTTCATAATGACCTAAATCAAGATCTGTTTCAGCACCATCTTCAGTGACATAAACCTCGCCATGCTGAAAAGGACTCATTGTTCCAGGATCTACATTTAAATAAGGATCGTATTTTTGCATTGTAATTTTTACTCCGCGAGCTTCTAATAAAGCAGCGATAGAAGATGCCGCAATCCCCTTACCAAGTGATGAAACAACTCCTCCAGTTACAAAAATATACTTTTTACCCTTCACATAGCACCTCATTATGATTGCAGAATTCACAACCTAAAATTATAAATCCAAAATCCTGAAAACATTTGCCTTCTAAATTATTTTTTTTAATTTAGCAAAATCTTGTTTTGTATCTATTCCAATACTCTTGCTTTTAACTACAACAACTTTAATTTTGCAACCATTTTCCAACATTCTTAATTGCTCAAGTTTTTCTACGCCTTCATATCTGCTATCAAACTTAAGCCACCTGTCAAGAACGCTTTTTTTATAAGCATACAAGCCAATATGTTTTAGGTACACTCCCGGCTTTAACTTTGCCTCATCACGGTTATAAGGTATTGCCGCTCTTGAAAAATACAAAGCATTTGAAAAAGAATCCAACACTACCTTAACTACTGAGGTATTATTAATTTCTTTATTAGAAACAAGAACAGAGGCCAATGTAGAGGCCTCACATGACTTATCCTCAATCAATGCCTTTATGGCCTTATCAATAAAAACAGGTTCCAATAAAGGCTCATCGCCTTGTATATTTACTACGATATCATTCATATTTGCTCGTATTGATTTTAATGCTTCCCTTATGCGTTCTGTTCCAGATTTACATGAGGCTGGCGTCATTATTACTTTCCCACCAGCCGCTTCTATCACATTTTTTATTTTCACGCTATCAGTAGCCACAAATAACTGCTTTATAGAATTTGCCTTTTTAGCATTGGCATAAACCATTTCTATCAAACTTTTTCCTTTTATTTTAGCAAGCATCTTTTCCGGAAACCTGGTTGATTTCAACCTTGCCGGTATTATTCCAATAATATTCATAGAACTCCTTTATAATTTATAACAAAAAAAATTACTACTATCACTTAATTGTAATATTTTAATACCTTTGCAATTATATTTGTTGTTGATTTGCCTTTAACATAAGGAACATTTTTAACTTTTCCACCAGCTGCAAGAACGATATCGGCTCCTATTATCTTATTCAGTGGCCAATCACCACCTTTTACCAACACATCTGGGACAATGTCCTTTATTATATTATAAGGATCCTTTTCTTCAAACAATGTGACTATGTCCACGCATTCCAAAGCCGACATTACTTCAGCCCTCTCGGCTTGAGCTGTCACAGGACGCTTTGGACCTTTAATTTGCCTAACTGACGCATCACTATTTAGCGCCAAAATTAAAATATCGCCCATTTTTTTTGCAGCGATTAAGAACCTAACATGACCACCATGAATTAAATCATAACAGCCGTTTGTAAATACTATTTTATTTCCATTGTCTTTCAGTTTTTCCACTGTGGCAATTAGTTTTTTTCTATCAAAAATTACTTTATCAATTTTTTTCATCAACCGCTGCTTTTAATTCTTTTATATTGAGAGTTACTACACCTACTTCGGCTACTACTTCTCCAGCCGCTATATTAGAAAGCACTGCTGCTTCATCAAAAGAGGAACCTGAAGCAAGTGCCAGTGTAACCACAGAAATCACAGTATCTCCAGCGCCAGTCACATCAAATACTTCCCTTGCCACTGTCGGTACCGAACGCATTCGACCGCCTTCATATAAAGACATACCTTCTTCTCCGCGTGTGATAAGTATGGCAGCTGAATTCGTGATATTTTTTAATATTTTAGCAGCAGCTAAAACCTGCTCTTCATTTGATATTTGTATCCCAGTTGCTTCTGAAGCCTCTTTTTTATTGGGAGAAATCAATGTCACATTGTTAAATATGCTCACATTATCTGGTTTAGGATCTACTGTCACTATCTTGCCTTTAGCCAAACTCATAATGCCTGACACAAGTCCACTTGTGAGCAACCCTTTATCGTAATCAGAAAATACTACAGCATCCATATTTTTCATGATTTTTGTTATTTTTCCAATGATAATTTTTGCGGTCGCCAACGAAATATCATTTTTTTGTTCTTTATCAATACGCACCACCTGCTGATGGTGAGCAATTACTCTGGTCTTAACTGTGGTTGGTCTATTTTTATCTGTGACAATAGCAGAGACATCCACATTTTCTTTTTTTAAATACGAAGTAAGCTTTTTAGCTTTGTCATCTTGTCCAATCACACCCGCGGCATAAACTTTTGCACCTAATGACACAAGGTTCAATATTACATTTGCTGCTCCGCCTGGTTTAGCATCCTCTTTTTGTACTTCCACTACTGGAATTGGAGCTTCTGGTGAGATTCTGGAAACCTTGCCCCATATATACTCGTCTATCATTAAATCTCCAACCACGAGTATTTTCTTATTTTTAAATTTATGAATTATTTTTTTTAATGTTGCTTTACTTATTTTATTCAACTTAAATTTCTCCCGCAAGTTTTTTTTCTACAAGATCACAAATTACATGAAAATAAGTTATGTGCGTTTCCTGAATTCTCATAGTATTAGATGATTTAACGTCTATCAGTATGTCACAAAGCTTCGCCATTTTACCGCCACCTTGACCTGTAAAACCAATTACCTGCATGCCATGTCTTTTAGCTTCCCTAATCGCAAGAATGACATTTTTTGAATTACCAGAAGTAGAAATGGCTATTGCTGCATCACCAAAATTACCCAATGCCTCAACCTGCCTTTCAAATACTCTATCAAAACCATAATCATTTCCACAGGAAGTAAGAATCGAGGAATCAGTAGTTAAAGCAATAGCAGGATATCCTCTGCGCTCCAACTTCAAACGCACAACAAACTCAGCTGCAATATGTTGGGCATCAGCGGCTGAACCGCCATTACCAAATATAAGGATTTTATTACCAGCGTGAAGAGTGGAGTATAGAGAGTCAACTGCCTTTTGAAGTTTTGACTTGTTGCCTTTATAACTTTTTAATTTTACAACACAACTTTCCTTAATTGACTTTTCAAAATAATCTGCCATAACAGCTCCCTTTGTCTTAGGATATATAATTATAATAGGTTTGGACTAGTTTAGTCAACGACAAAGTGTAAAAAACTATCCCAGACCGTTTGTCTTTATAATAAAAACTTAATCACTCTGCCTTTACAACATCCGCCGATTGCAATATCACATCTATAGTTCCAATCGCTATTTGACTTTTAATAATTACTGGCATTAAGTTTTTATCATTAGTAAGCCATATCCAAATATCGCCTTTTTGTCTAAAAATTCCTTCATATTTCAAAAAAGGTTGAACCACTATACAATCAAATTCACCTGCATCAGTTGTGACTTTTTCATTACGCAGTTTTTTTACTACTATCTGATATGTTTTACATTCGTCTGAAGATACATCTATCTTTATTTCATTTTCACCTTTATATACACTTCTAAAATAATAAAACTCAGACAAAACATCCTGAACAAAAGGAACAATGTCGCACTTGTCACCATTGTTTTTTACCGCAAATGATTGCTCGTGGTTAAAGTCCATTATTGTGGTATTACGATACCCACCTTCCTCAAGTTTTTTTGAATATTTCCACGAAAATAAACCCATTACATCCATATAAGTTGATATGACATCCTTGACTCTATAAAACGGCTCAAAAAATGGCGCTGTTCTGGCTGTAGCATCTATATGATATACCTGTCTGTCATTATATTTTTCTATGTCTTTTACTTCCAGAACAGCAATACCTGCTGTTACACCAAAATACTTTACCCCAAAGGTAAGCTTTTCACCAACTCCAAAGGCCTTATTTTCAGTTACCCTGTAAACAAAATTACTTTTATTCTTAACATCTTCATTATCGTCTAAACTTTCACATAAAACTGATATGTTAATTATAATGCCTTCCTTTAGTATAATATCTTCTTTAAGAGAATTTGATAATGCCAATTTATTCCAAAGCGACCCTTTGCCTGAAATTGCTTTTGATATTTTCCATAAGCTATCACCTTTTCGAACTTTATAAAGCATGCTTGAATCTACGGAAGAATTCTTTTCATTTTGCTTTTGTGCTTCAGCTCTAA
>Ga0208613_1000425_pt1 | contig 14124 bp, 12 predicted proteins | sample CryBogmetaGMA6M_FD_184543 | JGI IMG/M metagenome (GOLD analysis project Ga0208613, IMG submission 184543) | Freshwater microbial communities from Crystal Bog, Wisconsin, USA - MA6M (SPAdes) | ecosystem: Environmental > Aquatic > Freshwater > Lake | place: Crystal Bog, Wisconsin, USA | collected... | reverse complement strand
GAAAAAGCAGTCTCTCTTTCTGCATAAAGAAGGGGCTTACTTTTAGAAAACGAATATGCTATTGCTGATTATCAGAGAGTTTAAACAAAAAAATTAACCAACTCCGGTTTTACCGGACAACAATGACATTTTTTAAATAATTCCCATTGGCAACATCCAATTGAGTACGACAAAAGTATTTTATCTTTGTCAATCCCCGGGCGTGAAATCACAAAAAAGATGAATGAGTTGCTTAATGCCATTCCTCAGGGAAAAAAGCCCTGATTGAATTACAGCTAATGCAGCTATCTCCATTTGCCAGGTTTGAAAGAATAATGTAACAGAAAAACCAGACTCTATGAATAAACGTCCAGTTTCCTTTTACCTGCTCTTGTTTCTGGTAATTTTGCAAGCCTTGAGCGGCATTTTTGGAGGGCTTTCCCTCACCCTATCACCCTCGGGACAAATGCTTCATATCCCTTTGTCGGTACTTGACAAATCTCCATTTGGCAGCTTCTTGTTTCCGGGGCTGATTCTTTTTATACTGCTTGGACTCTTCCCCTCATTCGTTGCATGGGCAATGATCGTAAGGCCAGGATGGACCTGGCCGGATGTACTTAATGTTTACAGCGGAATTCACTGGGCATGGACCTGCAGCCTGTACCTGGGAATCATGCTGGTAATTTGGATACTGATCGAAATCATGTTCATCGGTTATGCTCTACTTCAAACGATTTTCGGCCTGTTAGGTGTAGGGATCATAATAGTCGCACTCCTTCCTTCAAATATGAGTTTGTTCGGTTGGGATAAGGGGCGAACCCATGGGATCAAATAACACAACAAACAAGAAACAAATGAAAGTCAGTCATTCAATTGAAACCGCAACATGCTCCAAATGCGAGCTATGTGTTACTATCTGCCCGTCCCGGATTATTGTAAAAACCCCAAACGGTGAAATTAAATTTCAGCCGGACAGGATACCTATCTGTATCCATTGCGGGCATTGCATGGCAATGTGTGAATCAAAATCCATTTTAATTGATGGGATCAGTTATTCGGATAACTTCAGAGAATTGCCACAGGTCAGTATGGATCATGAGGTACTGATGAATTTTCTGCTGACGCGCCGTTCTGTCAGGGAATTTAAAAATAAACCTGTACCCCGGGAAGTAATTGAAAAAATACTTGAAGTTATTTCCACTGCACCTTTCGGTGTTAGTCCGGATAACGTTGAGATTACTGCAGTTACTGATAAAACCCTTATTGAGCAAGCGGCTCCTGAAATGTCTAAAGTTTACGTCCAGCTTGAGAAAGCGATGAAAATTCCTTTCCTGGGCTGGATCATCAGGAAAAGCATGCCAAAAGAGGCAGGCAAGACAGTGATGAATTTCATTGTTCCTCATCTTGCCATGGAAATGTATAAGTTTAAAGACGGGGTTGATGATATTGCAAGAAACGCTCCTGCCCTTATCTTTTTTCATGCCCCTAAAGGAGCTGAGGAGCATACAGTGGATGCACACATATATTTGACCTACGCCCTGCTGGCGGTGCACTCTTTGGGACTTGGTGCCACTACGATCGGATTGATCGGTCCGGCCATCAATCAAAGCAAACAACTCCGTTTATTGTTTGGGATCCCTTCGGGGAATGAGGTTGTGGAGTCGATGATACTGGGATATCCGAAATTACATTTTAAAAGGGCAATTATAAGGCCCAGAAAAAAAGTAAGATATTTATCCTAGCTTCAGGGGCCGTTACTGATTACATCTGGTTATACGTTATCAGCAACGAGATAGTTCCGGGACCTGCCAGCATGGGTATTGCCAAAGGAGTTAACGATATATCAGCCCTGGCCAGGGCTTCATCTTTGACTTTCTTTTTCATTCCTTTATGCTTGGGGAAAGCTGGTTTCTTTTCTAACAGGCTCAGCTGAAACCAGGATTTCCTGTAAAAATTCTTCATGCTTAGGTTGAATATAAGCAACAAGCTTGTATTGTTTGTAAACTTGATCTAGTTTTTTCAAAACTGCAATACCTTGTTTTGCTATTCTTTCTTTGCGTTCCAGGGAAACATGCAACACAAGCATATCTTTCATCAGGATATTTCGTTTATTCTTCCAGGAACGTATAGAAGTAATAAGCGTATAGGGGAAATGTTCTTGTAAGGGAGAATTGTGATCCTGTGACAGAAGTTGCTTAACTCTCTTGATGTTTTGTTCAAGCCCGGATTCAGCCCCCGGCTTCACCCTTTCCATCATCATAATTACCTTTCTCAGTCTTTCTTCTATAATTTCCGAAAGAATCCAACTGGCTTCAGTGTAAAATCCGTTTTTCAGGGCAATACCTGCTGCAAGAGTCATTCCCCTGACTGTTTTATCCTGTTTCTTGATCTTTCCTGTCTTTATTTTCATAAAATATCTTCTTGACAAAGGCCTCCCTATAGTAAGGCCAGGAAAGTTAACAGATTAACGTGGACACATTGCATAACAGGCAGTAACGATAAGTGATTTCAAGTGTTTTGTCAACTATTTTCAACTTGAACCGGAATTTGCATATTTCACAATTCCTTAACATCAGACGGATTACAGGGCAATTATTTGACAATTCCTTAACACTGTATGGAAAAAAACAGGGTAATTTTGCCGTTCATTTACATTAGGTTTTCCTGGCAACGGGTAGTACTTATCGACGAAACACACAGCGCTGATACCAGGTTAACCTCATGGCATATTACTCAATATTTAAAACTAAAACATAAATGATGAATCAGAAAATGATATTTACGGGCAATGAAGGTTTTCGGCCTGCCGGCAAGGAGTACAAATCGGGAAATATAAACTGCCGGGTCCCCTCTTTAAAGGGTTTGAACATTTTCAGGACGAAAGGCAAAGGCATGCGGATAAGTTTACCGTTGTTAATAATAACCGCTTTTTTAATTATTACAGGGATTGAAATAGGAAAAGCCCAGACAGCCAACCCCGGCACTGCTCCGGTAACAATGATACCGACAAGCGATCCACCCAGTTTCAGCCCTGGGAGATTGGTTGTACTGAAGACTACGACTACTGTCAGTAAATCTTCCTCACCGATTACACTCCAGGAATTTACCACATCAGGTACACCAGGCGCAACCATTATTGTCCCATCTTCAATAACAAACAATTATCCCTTGCAAACATCAGGTATATACGGAGGATCGGAAGGGTTTCTAACCAATTCGACCGACGGGAAATACCTTATGCTGGGAGGATATGCAACGTCTGCTTCATTTGCCGATATAACTGCAACCACTGCTGCTGCAGTCGCAAGAGCTGTTGGTTTAGTCACCCAATCAGGTTTCTATTCTCAGTTAGCTCTCAGCAATGTGTTTTACAACCAGAACGATATCCGGGGAGCCATTTCTGATGGCGCTAATTACTGGGCATCCGGTGCTTCAGTTGCAGGTGTTGATGGTATAGATTATTACGGTCCCGGCACCCAGGCCGGGTTGGGGACCCTGGCTACAAATCCTCCCAAAGCTTATGGATTGCGGATTTTCGGAGGGGATATTTATTTCTCAACTCAAAAACAATATGGCGGTCTTGCCGCTAATAATTATGGTATATTCAAGATGACAGGTTTACCAACTACCAACCCTGTAACAATAACCCAGGTAATAAATACAGGAGCAATCATTCCTGAAGATTTCTCATTTAATCCGGCGATGAATGTTTGTTATATTGCCATTAATTTAAATACAAGTAATGGAGGAATCCAGAAATGGACCAAATCAGGAAGTGTCTGGAGCCTGGCTTATACTCTTGGCACGGGAGCGACGAATATTGGTGCCTACGGCCTTGTTGCAGATTATTCAGTACCTGCTACCCCTGTTATATATGCAACAACATTTGAAACTGCAGGGAACAGGGTTATTAAAATTACCGATAATGGAACAGCTGCCTCATCGCCTGCCACAACCCTTGTAAATGCAAGTGCAGGCGTGTTTTATAAAGGCATTTCCTTTTCGCCTGTTGATTCAGGAACTCCGATTGTGAATCTTGATATCAGCACAAACAGCGGTTCAGAAGCAGCTTCAACTGTCGTTACAGTCACCGCCATTGCTTCATCCCCGGTTGCAACTGCACAAACTGTTTCTCTTGGTGTTTCAGGAACGGGAATTACAACAGGAGATTACACCCTTTCCAATTCAACAATCACAATACCGGCAGGTGCTTCAACAGGAACAGTCACTTTTACGGTTGTTGACGATGCTTTGTTTGAACCTACCGAAACTGCCATATTAACGATAAGCAATCCTTCTTCGGGAATGGTACTAGGGGCTACAACAACCCAGTATATATCAATATTGGATAATGATAACACTGTTCCAACCATAGCAATAAACACTGCAACCACTTCCGATTATATCGATGGCGGAGTGGCGGTTTCGCCTGCAAGCCCATATACCTTAAGCGGTGTGATTGCAGATCTGACTGATCCTGCAAGCACCCTTGGAATTGATTTTGTGATTAATGACAATGAAACCCCTGCAAGTGGATTGACATTGACCACCGTCAGCAGCAACACAACAGTGGTGCCAAATGCCAATGTTGTGATCACAGGTACCGGGGCTATCAGGAATGTAAAAATAACAGCGGTCAGTGTTGGTTATTCGAATATTTCGGTAACGGTTAGCGATGGCGTTAATAATAAAACCTATGTTATTGCTTATGCCGCTTCATCACGTAATCCTGACATCAATCCTGCGAACACTTTCTGGCATACCGGCATGTCGGATGCTTCAGATGGAATTGCACTGGATAATAATTATTACATCAGCGGGGATGATGAATTTGATTATTTAAACGTGTATTCAAGGTCAGCATCCGGCTTACCTGCTGTATCCTACGATTATTCTTCAAACCTGGCATTACCCGATCCGGGACATCCTGAAGTGGACCTGGAAGCTGCAGCTAAAAGTCCTTCGGTTACAAATAAGATGTACTGGTCAGGGTCAATGAGCAATGGAGCCGCTCCCTTCCCGAATAAACCGAACCGTGACAGGCTGTTTGCTACAACTGTAACAGGTACCGGGGCATCCACTGCATTTACTTTTGCAGGATATGTGAATATCAGGACCGCCCTTCTTGCCTGGGGAGATGCCAATGGTTATGCTTTCACGGCATCATCCGTTGCAGGCGTGGACTCAAAAGCCCCCAACGGATTCTCCCTGGAAGGTATGGTATTCGGACCTGATAACACAACCTTGTACCTTGGGCTGAGAGCTCCTTTGGTACCCGTGAGCAACCGTACGAATGCCGTCATTGCCCCCATTCTCAATTTTGAATCCTGGTTTAATAATGGTTCTCCTGTTGGAAATCCGGCATTTGGCCCCCCTATTGAACTTAATCTGAATAACAGGGGAATCAGGGATATTATCAGGCTTTCCAATGGAACTTACATACTAATTGCAGGCCCCGCCGGAGATGCCGGTGCAAATGATTTATATAAATGGACAGGATACGCTGCGGATGCTCCGGTTTTGGTACCGAGTTCAGCAAGCGGTGTTTTAAAAATGGAAGGTATTATCCCTGTTTATGTAAACGGCCAATTATCATTGTCGCAAATCCAGGTTGTTACCGACGGAGGGGATGTTGTACTATATAATGATGGATTTGAAGCGAAGGATTTAGTTGGAAACCTCCGCAAATTCCGGTCTGATATTCTGACAGGACTTGACCTGGATATATGTACCGGTTTTACAGCTTCTATAACCCCGGGAGGGAGCACGACTTTCTGTTCAGGCGGATCGGTAATCCTGGTTGCATCCGGGGGGACTAATGTTAACAACACCTATCTCTGGTCTACAGGGGCTACCACCGCAGCTATCACTGTAGGCACAAGCGGCACATATTCTGTGACAGTGACACATGCAAATTTATGTTCAAGCACTGCGAGCCAGACTGTGACTGTGAACCCATTACCGATTCCCACGATTTCGGGAAGTAACAGTCTTTGCGCTAATTCAGGGTATTATACTTACACTACAGAACCAGGTATGACAAATTATAACTGGACCATTACTTCAGGCGGAACAATTACTGGTGGAGCCGGGACCAATGTTATACAGGCAATCTGGCCCACAGCCGGCGCACAATCATTGAGTGTGACTTATACTAATTCCAACGGATGTTCGGCTGGAACACCAACTGTTTTCCCGGTTACAGTAAATCCTGTTCCTGGTCCTGCGGGTTCCATCACCGGCCTGAATACTCTCTGTGCAGGGGAACAGGGTATTTCATACTCCGTAGCTCCCATTGTTAACGCAGTTTCATATGTGTGGTCACTCCCCTCCGGTGCAAACATAGCCAGCGGGTCAGGGACAAATAGCATCACTGCAAATTATTCACCTAACGCAGTGTCAGGCAGTGTCAGCGTTTATGGAAATAACGTTTGTGGGAACGGAACAGCCTCTAGCCTGGTCATTACCGTCAACCCCATACCTCAAACTCCAGTTATAACAGCCAATGGCCGGATGCTGAACTCAAGTGCTGCTGATGGAAATCAGTGGTATCATGATGGAACAGCAGTTGCAGGGGCCACATCCCAGTCCTACAGTGTTCCCGCAAACCAGCCCGGCTGGTACTGGACGGAAGTGACATTGCAGAATTGTTCATCCGATACATCCAACCATAAATACATTCAGGGTGTAGGAATTGAGGATAACACAGATGGTCAATTGAGTATTTATCCTGTGCCTAATAACGGAAGTTTTACTGCGATGATCAGCTGGACCGGCGATGCTTCTTTCAACATTGCAATCTTTAATGAACTTGGGACCAGGGTATACCTGAAAACCAATATCAGGGTCCATGGCACAATTTCACAGCTAATCGACCTCCGACCCATTCCTGCTGGAGTTTATACCGTCGTTCTCACAAACAGCGACATTAAAATAATCCGTAAGGTAGTCATAGGTAATTAGCCTGATAAAAATCAATGGCAGGCAGAACAAAAACCAGTTCTGCCTGCTTTTTATTTTTATGTAAATTGTCTTTATGGAAACAGAAGAGCCCCTGGTCAACCTATGCATGTTCAGATTGAAATTCATATATGCATAAAGTTTTATACTTTTGATGAAATGGCATGAAATGAACAGAATATACCTGGTTTTTTCATTCTTATGCATTTTCAAACTTTGTGACTGCCAAACCCAATGGGTCCGGTGTCCGGATAACCTGGTCATGATGAAGAACAACGACTTCTTTGAAGGCGTGGCAATAGGAAGTCCTTCGGTGATTTATGATTCAGACACTCTTAAGATGCTTTAAGCAGCAGGTGGCCGGGATACAAAAGGGAGGATCAGTTACGCATATTCATCCGACGGGATCTCATGGGTAAAATACAATAATAATACTCCTGTATTTGATGTAGGCACACCAGGTAACTGGGACTGCTTTTTTTTGGATACCCCCGACTGGCTAAAAGACAGCAGCGGTTATAAGATGTATTATTTCGGAAATATACAGAATGGCGCAGCAGGCGGATGTATTGGTTTGGCAACTTCGCCTGATGGTATTCACTGGACAAGATCCGGGCCCCAGCCGGTTCTGTCTCCGGGAAATCCGGGCGACTGGGATGGATTATTCATTGCTGATCCGACCGTGCTTTTTGACGGAACTTCATATTTTATGTGGTTTACAGGAGCAGATACAACCTGGCAGGCAAGGATAGGTTTTGCTACCTCACCTGATGGGTTTACATGGACGAAATACGGAGGGAACCCGATACTAACAGGAGGCAATCCCCAACCTAATTATTCCTGGGAAGGATTCGGTGTAGCATGCCCGACTGTATTAAAACGAAACAACAAATTTGAAATGTATTATTGCGGTGTATCCTGGTGGGATTTTGCCGATAATGGTGTAATTGATACAATAAAAAATGGCTATGCCACTTCAACCGATGGATCCAACTGGGTGAAAGACCCGCAAAATCCAATATTCAACACCTATTCAGCAGGCTATAAGATCACCGAATACAGGGGGCCATGGACGCCCGATGCAATCTTTATGCCAGATGAAAGTAAATATTATATCTGGTATGAAACTGCTTATGGTTTTGGACTTGCAACAGCAGATGATAACTCAGTATCAATAAACAATCCCCATCCTGAGAACAATCAGGTATATTTATTTCCGGTTCCCGCTGCTTCATCCCTTACGATTAAAATCTCCGGTATTAGCAGTAAAGACCTTAACACTGTTGCCATTTACAATGAAACCGGAAATGAAGTTCTTCGGAAAACCCTGACAGGAAATGTTCTTCATCTTGATGTAAGCGGGCTGTCAGCAGGGATCTATCTTGTGGCAATCTCAAACAGCAAAACATTTCATTCACGAAAATTTCAGAAACTGTAATACTTACTCCCCTTCGAATTTATAACCTACGTTTTTAATTGTTTTAATCCGGGCTGTCCCGATTTTTTCACGAATCCTGTGTATATGTACGTTTATAGTGCGATCGCCTACTACCATCGCATGTTTCCATATCCGGGCCAAAATATCCTCACGTGTATACACTTTATTTGGACGTGAAACAAGCAGTTGCAATAACTCGAATTCCTTATGGGTGAAATTAATTTCTTCTCCGTTTTTGATCACGATGTAACGATCCAGGTCTACCACGAATTCTCCGGTTATAATCCTTCCTGATATTCCAGGTATTGGCCTGTACCTTCTCAATAGTACCTGTATTCGGCAAACCAGGACTTTCGGGTTGACGGGCTTTTTGATGTAATCATCGGCCCCTGCTTCAAACCCGGCGATCTGGGAATAATCCTCTCCCCTGCCAGTCAAAAAAAGGATGATGGAACTTTGTGCTTCCGGGATCAGCCTAAGCTGTTTGCAGGTTTCAATCCCATCGAGGTCGGGCAGCATGATGTCAAGGATAATGAGATGTGGTTTATACTCTTTAACCACTTCAAGCGCCGTCTTACTACTGTCAGCCCTAAGTATCCTGAATCCCTCCCTGCCCAGCGTGAAATCCAGAAACTCAATGATATTCTCATCGCTGTCAACTAACAGAATAGTAATATTTTTGTTCTCCAGGGAGGATATCATGATGACATTAAGGAAACTGAAAATACACTGAAAATTATGCCGGATTTGCTACCGCCTATGATCTGTTCAGCATTATGAAGGAGTAACTTCAGCAGAAATATCCTTATCCTGGTCAGAAGCACTGCCGGCATCCGTTACCGTTTCTGTTCCAGAATTTCCAAGAGCCTCGAAGGTCTTTTTCTTATGCTTCATGATTCTGCCATCCACTATAAACACAATGGATTCCGCAATATTTGTTGAATAGCCTGCCAGTCGCTCAATATTTGTAAGTATGATAATGAGGTTGGTTGCAACAACGATCACGTCCGTTTTATGCATCATTTCCTCCATTATCATTGCTGTTGAAGCCTGTGCCTTTTCATCAATTGCTGATGCCAGGTCAAAAATATCCTTTACGAAAGCAACGTTTTTGGTATTCAGTATTGTGATGACATCATTTACGATCATATCTGTCATTGTCACCAGTTCATCTATATGAAGCTCTTCAATGATCTCATGATAGTCGCTGATACCTTCAATTTTTTGTGCAACTGCGACAGCATGATCCCCCATTCTTTCAAGATCGTTATTGATCTTTAAAGCTGACATGATAAGCCGGAGATCGGTTGCCACGGGTTGGGTAAGTGCGAAAAGCCGCTGGCACAGCTTATCGATCTTATTGTCAAGTTTATCAACTTTGCTGTCTTTTTCAATTATCTGATGTGCAAGCTCAGCGTCCCCTCTTAACAAGGCATCAAAAACATTATGTACCTGCTCAGCAACCAGGTTTCCCATCTGAATCAAACGCTTGTTCAGCTTTTCCAATTCGAGTTCAAAATGACGTTCCATATTTTTTATATTTATCCTTTGATATATACTGATTTCCGGGAAATATCATCAACCGAACCGTCCCGTGATATATTCTTCTGTCTGCTTCTTTTCGGGTGTTGTAAAGATTTTCCTTGTCTTTCCGTATTCTACAAGTTCACCCAGGTAAAAGAAGGCAGTATGATCGCTCACACGGGCCGCCTGCTGCATATTATGGGTGACGATTACAATGGTGTAATCCTTCTTAAGTTCAAAAATCAATTCTTCTATTTTTCCTGTGGATATCGGATCGAGTGCGCTGGCGGGCTCATCCATGAGAATGATTTCGGGTTCAACAGCCAGGGTCCGTGCAATGCAGAGCCTCTGCTGCTGCCCGCCCGAAAGACCCAGGGCCGAATCGTGCAGGCGGTCTTTTACTTCATCCCAGATGGCTGCATTTTTCAGGGATCTTTCAACAATCTCCGTCAGTGCCTTAAGATTATTGACACCATTGATCCTTGGGCCATAGGCAACATTTTCAAAAATAGATTTGGCAAATGGGTTCGATTTCTGGAACACCATCCCGATCTTTTTCCTGAGATTGACAACATCGATTTTTTTACGGTAAATATCCAACCCGTCAATGAGTATCTCACCTGTGATCTTTACACTGGGAATAAGGTCATTCATCCTGTTCAGGCATCTCAGGAAGGTTGATTTCCCGCATCCTGAAGGGCCTATGAAAGCAGTAACCTCCTTTTCAGGTATCGGGATGTTAATGGTATTAAGCGCCATCTTCTGGCCATAATGCAGGGTAAGATCCCTGGTTACAATCTTTGTTTCTTTCATAATTTAAATCATTTCACTCTTCGCCTCAGGCTTGACCTGATGAGCACTGCAGCAAGATTAAGCGTAAAAGTCAGCATTAACAGTACAAGAGTAGTTGCAAACTGTATAGGCAATGTCTGATCAACATTGGATGATTGTGTCGACATCACATAAATATGATACCCAAGGTTCATGAATTGGTCCGAAACAGAGGTCGGCAGTGTCGCGAGGGAATATGCCGCGCCGGTAAACAGTATGGGAGCCACTTCACCCGCCCCCCTGCTCACCGCAAGGATGGTGCCGGTCATGATCCCTGAAATGGATCCGGGTATGACCACCTTCTTTATGGTTTGCCATTTAGTTGCTCCGAGTGCAAGGCTTGCTTCCCGCAGTTCCCTCGGTACAGTTCTTATCGCCTCTTCCACCGACACAATAACAACAGGAAGTGTAAGCAATGCCATGGTAAGGCTTCCCCAGAGCAGGTTCGGCTGGGCCCATTTAAGCTGTCCTCCAAGGAACCAGTTATCCATGCCAGCCCCGACAAACTGGACAAAAAATCCCAAACCGAATAAACCAAAAATAATTGAAGGAACGGTTGCCAGGGTCCTTACAGCAAACCTTATTGTTTGCGCCAGCCAGGATTTTTCGTGAGCATATTCCGAAAGGTAGATTGCAGTGATAGTTCCAAAAGGGACTGCTGCTATCGACATGATAATTACAAGAAGTGCGGTTCCATAAATTGCGGGGAATATTCCACCTTTCATCATTCCATCCCTGGGAAAGGCTGTAAGGAATTCCCAGGAAATTTTTTCCTTGCCTCCGATAATTGTAACGACCAGGATAACTATAATGATAGCGATGATCAGTACTACAGAAAGAGCTGATGCAGTTGTAATGGCCCCACCGATAATTTTGTTTTTCAGCTTCATATTACCTCCCCTGTATTCTTTTAACCAGCTTGCCTTTCACATAAAACTCGGCAATCGCATTGATTGAAAAATTAAAGATAAAGAGCAGGGAACCTATGAGGAAAAGTATTCCATAATGCATATCCCCGAAAACCACTTCAGCCATTTCCGCACCAATGGTTGCTGCCAGTGTGCGAACCGATTCGAATGGGTTCAGACCGCTTAAGGCTGCATTTCCGGTTGCCATAAGTGCGATCATGGTCTCCCCGAAAACACGTCCTACACCAAGCAGTACAGCTGCAAAAATTCCAGGTGTTGCAGCCGGCAGAATAACAAATACTGCTGTCTGCCATTTGGAAGCTCCCAAAGCAAGACTGGCTTCGGTGAATGTTGCGGGAATTGCTGTCAGTGCGTCTTCTGTTATTGTAAAAATAATAGGTATGGAGGCAAGCGCCATTGCAATACCTCCCACAAAGGAATTTAAACGGGTCTCATAACCGAAAAGATTTTGTAAAACTGTCGCCATTACCATCAGGGCGAAAAATCCTATAACCACAGACGGAAATCCCGCGAGCAATTCTATTGCAGGCTTGATCCATTCCCTTAACCATGGGGCAGCAAAACAAGATGAAAACAATGCAGCCAGGATTGCAATAGGTGCGGCAAACAGCATGGCAATCAGGGTGACTTTAAAGGTTCCTATAAGTAAAGGAATAAGTCCATACCTCGGATTTTCTGAAACGGGATACCATTCATTTGAGAAAAGGCTTCCGAGAGTGCCCTCATCGTTATTATTATCTTTTGCAACAAACTCTGAATCAGGGTTTACCTCCCCGGCTGAGACAGAAGTATCCTTTACACTTCCGTAAGACTCCGGCTTATTTGCTGCAGCAGGTTCCGCCCCGCTGTATGATTCAGGCTTTTGCAGGGCTCCTGCACTATCTGAGCTACCATAACTTTCGGGTTTGTTACCAGTCGATGACGTTTTTTCAATATTATGTTTAACCCTGGGTTTGAAAGCCGGAAGACTCTCCCTGAATACGAAAACGAAGATCAGGATGATCACGGCGATAGAAAGAAATGCAACAGAAGTGATTATCTTCTCAGAAAGAAATTCCGAAAGCCTGAATTTCTTTTTAAGAGAATCAGCAGTAAAGAGAAATTTGTTTTTTGCCAGATCAGGATTCATCAGACTTGATTTAAAAGTGAAAGGCAACATTGAAGAAATGCTGCCTTCACTTAACACACATTACTAACAAAATATACTACTTAACGGGAAAATAACCAATTTCAGTGACCACTTTCTGGCCGTCAGCGCTGAGAATCCAGTCGATATAGGCTTTGGTCTCGCCGGTTGGCCTGTTTCTCATATACATATACAGATAACGGGTGATGGGATAATCGCCTTTTGCAATGGATTCAGCCGTTGCATTAAAAGCAGGGCTTTTATCGTCCTTTTTTACTTTGCAATGTTTTACACCGCTGGCATAAGCTGCACCACCGTATCCAATACCGTATTTATCCTTGCTTACTGCGTTAACGACAGCTGCAGTTCCCGGAAGTGTCTGGCAACTTGGAGCATAATCTCCTTTTACCACTTTTTCCTGGAAGAACACATAGGTACCTGAGCTGTTCTCGCGTCCGTACAATTTGATCTCTGCATCCGGCCCGCCAACTTCTTTCCAGTTCCTGATCTTACCACTGAACATATCGCCAAGCTGTTTGATTGAAAGCTCGGCAACCGGATTGCTTTCATTTAAAAATATAGTGATTCCGTCTTTAGCACAGGGGATTTCAATACCCAGTGATCCGTAGCGTTCTTTCAGTTTCTCCATTTCGGAGGATTTAAGCGGACGGCTGGCGTTGCAGATATCCGTTGAGCCATTGATCAGTGCCGAGATACCGGTTCCCGATCCGCCGCCAGTCACCTGGATGATGACATCCTGATGGGATTTCATATATATTTCAGCCCATTTCTGAGCAAGGATCACCATGGTGTCGGAACCTTTAACGGTAATCTTTTTGGGGGCCGGCATGAAGGCAAACCCAATGATGGCAATCATAATTATACTTGCTATCAGGCTTAATTTCTTATTTGTTTTCATAATACTTTATAGTTTTTATTTTTTATTTCGCTATTTCGCTATTCGCTATTTCGCTATTTAAAACTTAACCTGCAATCTCAGGGTCAGAACATTCTGGTGGATCAGCTTGCTGTAATCGTACGTACTGGTCACCCCGTTGACGGTGTAGGATGAAGTCACATTACCGTTCCCGGTGGTTGAATTGACAGTTCCCACTTTTTTATTCAGAACGATATCGTAATCGATCATGAACTTGATATTATCCGTGAAATAATAGGTGTAAGCAAGATCCCAGGTTCCGTAAGGAATATCAGAAACTCCGCTCACCAGCTTGCTGGCTAATACCTGGGTGGTTTTTGTAACGGTGGCAATGGTGGGTGTGCCGTTTGCATAGGTCGTTACCGGTTTCGGGTCAGGAGTGGTTGAGGAAACATCATAT
>Ga0208613_1000421_pt1 | contig 14157 bp, 13 predicted proteins | sample CryBogmetaGMA6M_FD_184543 | JGI IMG/M metagenome (GOLD analysis project Ga0208613, IMG submission 184543) | Freshwater microbial communities from Crystal Bog, Wisconsin, USA - MA6M (SPAdes) | ecosystem: Environmental > Aquatic > Freshwater > Lake | place: Crystal Bog, Wisconsin, USA | collected... | reverse complement strand
CGTCAGAAGAGATGAAGGGGGGGGGAGAGTATCTTGATTCACATCTGCTCCAGGCGCTGGCGCTGGAACTGGCGGAAGCCACCGCCGAGTTCCTGCACAAGCGGGTCCGCACCTCATGGGGCATTGTGGACGATCCGGCCCTCAGTATGAAGCAGCTGTTCGGCGCCGAATACCACGGAATCCGTGTTTCCTTCGGCTACCCGGCCTGTCCTGAATTATCCGATCAGCAAAAGCTGTTCCGGCTCTTGGGGCCGGAGTCCATCGGCGTGCAGCTGACCGACGGCGATATGATGGACCCTGAAGCCAGCGTATCCGCTCTGGTGTTCCACCACCCCCAGGGGCGCTATTTTGATGTATCCCGCTGAACCATAAACCGGCAGGTGACGGTCTGGCCCCTTTCCGGGGTCAGACCTTGGCCAGAATCTTCAGCAGGTGCGGCACCATCTGTTTTTTGCGGGACATGACGTTTTTCAGCTCATACAGGTGCGGTTCCAGTTGCGGATACTCCATGACATGGGCGATGCGGGTATGCCCCTCCACCAGAAAGAGCGTCGTTTCAGTTGTTATATCAGTCACCATCAGACCGGCGATGAACAGATTGTCCCGCCGTTTGACCTCCGCAAGCGCATTCAGCAGTTCCTCTCTCATACCGTAGAACTCATCAAAACCGATTACTTCCACCTGGCCAAGCCCGATGCTGTATTTTTCATGGGTAAAGAGCTTGAAGTCCGCTCCCACCACCCGGTCGGCGGAACCGTAATTTTTCAGTGAACTGCTGGCGGCAAAAATGTCCCGGCCGAAATCGGCGGCAACCATGCCGGAACGCTCCTCCAGCCAGGCTGCCGTCTGCTGGTCTGCAGCGGTTGTGGTGGGTGATTTGAGGATGACCGTGTCGGAAAGGATGCCGGCCAGCAGCAGCGCAGCTATCTTTTGTTCCGGTTCAATGCCGCATTCACGGTAGCGCCGGGCCACCAGGGTACAGGTGCTGCCGACCGGAGAGGTGATAAAGGAAATCGGCGAGTTTGAGTGGCTGTTGCCGAGTTTGTGGTGGTCGATGACTTCGGCGATTTCCACCGAATCGGCACCCGGCACAGCCTGGCCGAGTTCGTTATGATCCATCAGAATGAGCCGATAGGGGAGCGGTGCCAGCAGGGATGACTTGGTGGCGACTCCGGCAAGGGTGCCGTCCCCCTCCAGCGCCAGCACAGCGGATACATTTGGTCCCAGAAGCTTCTGGCGCAGGGCGGTGAGGGATTTGTCAACGCCGATCTCTGCAAATTCCTGTTCGGCCAGGAAGGAAACCGGCGTGGAGAGCCGTGCCAGCCAGGCGGCGGTGGCGGTGTCATGGGGGGTCAGCAGCACCGTAACACCCTGCTGCGCAGCCTGGTGGAGCAGCCCTTCCTCCAGCGGGTGACCGCCGGTGATCACCAGTACCCGGACGCCGCGCTCTATGGCGGCCAGCTGGATGGTGCGACGATTACCGGTCATGATCAGAAGCTGGCGGGGGTCGTGGCCGTCAATCCTGCTGCTGAAGGATTCCTCCAGCATCGCCCCGATGAACAGGTTCAGGGTCATGGCGGTATCGCAGAGGGTTCCGACCGCACAGACGGCGGCGAGGGTCCGGGCTAATCCCTGCAGGCTGGTTGTGACCTGACGGAGTTTATCCGGGCTCGGCAGGAGGTAGCTTTCCGACAGCCGCAGCAGCGAGAGCATACCGCACGGCCTGTTATCGGCATCAACCACCGGCAGGACCCGGACGCCGCTGCCGTTGAACAGTTCCAGTGCTTCGTAGGCTGATGCCTGCCGGTCAACCGTGACCGGTTGCCGCTTGAGAGTGTCCCGTACTTTGGGGTGCACATCCGCCAGAAAAAGCGGATCCGGGATGTTGAGACGGTCGAGGATGTAACGGGTCTGGGGATTGGGGGCGCCGGCCATGGCCGCGATAACGGTTTTGTCGCCGAGCTGCTGTTTCAGAGCGGCATAGCCGATCGCCGAGGCGATGGAGTCGGTGTCCGGGTTGCGGTGGCCGATGACATAGGTGGTTTTGATCATGGCGGTCTCTCTTCCGTCAGTTTTTCCAGTCTCTGCTGCGGGCGGCTGCCTGCTGGCTTTCGACCTCCTGGAGCAGTTCCATGTAGGTGGTGTATCGTTCCGCAGGGATGCGCCCCTGCTGGACAAGCTCGAGAACTGCGCAGCCCGGTTCCGAACTGTGCCGGCAGTTCCGGAAGCGGCAGGCGGCATCCCGGTGATCTTCAAAGCCGGGGTAGTACTCGGCCAGTTCCTCCACCGAGATGTCAACCATGCCGAAATCACGGAATCCGGGGGTGTCAACCAGCTCTCCCCCGCCCGCAAGAGCATGCAGTGTTGAGACGGTGGTGGTGTGCCGCCCCATGCTCTTATACTCGCTGACGCTGCCGACCTTGAGGTCTATTTCAGGGCAGAGTACGTTCAGCAGGGAACTCTTGCCGACGCCGGTGGTACCGACAAAGGCGCCCCGGTGCCCCTCGCTCAGAAACTGCTCCAGCGGGCCGAAGCCACTGCGCAGGACAGCGCTGATCGGAAATATGGGCAGAGAACCTCCATACACATTTTTCAGTGCTGACAGCAGTTCCGCCGTGCCGTCAAGGTCACATTTATTGACCACCAGAAACGGCTCCAGGTCTGCTGACCGCGCTGCCACAATGGCCCGGTCGATAAAGCCGCCGGGTGACAGCGGGGCGACCACTATGCCAAGGACATCCAGGTTTGCGGCCACCAGGTGAATCCCCCCCCGGGCATCGCGCCGCAGAAGTTCGGTCCTGCGCGGCAGACGTTTCAGTACCTCGCCGGTGACAACAACGCTGTCGCCGACCACATGGCCGGAATTGCGCTTGACCCGCACCATTCTGCGCGTGCCGCTGTCAAACAGAACTTCAACTGAAATCCCGTGGTGGGCGACGATAAGACCGTTGGGGGTAAAACTGCTCATGGGTGGTGTACCCTGTTCTCACATGGAGTGTGCTTACTGGTGGCGGCGTCATTCTTGACAGTGCGGGGCAAATATAGCATACAAACTCACAATAACCTAGCTCCGGAAACCGGCACAGTTTCCCCCTCCCGGAGGAAATATCTGGCACAGCCGGGGTAATCGGACCATACTGTTGCCACCAATGAATACTGAAGTACTACAGGATGTGTGCATGAGCCCCAATAGCCACCCCTTTCAACAACTTACCCCTGATCTGGTCATGGATGCCGTGGAAAGCCAGGGGTTTTCCTGCGACAGCCGTATTTTTGCACTTAACAGCTACGAAAACCGTGTGTATCAGGTCGGTATTGATGATGCGCCCCCGCTGATCGCGAAATTTTATCGGCCGAACCGCTGGAGCGAACAGCAGATTCAGGAGGAACACAACTTCTGCTTTGAGCTTGTTGATCATGAACTTCCCGTGGTAGCTCCCCTGAAAAGCTCTGGGGGAGCGAGTCTGCTGCAATACGGCGGGTTTCATTTTGCCCTTTATCCCCGGCAGGGGGGGCATGCCCCGGAGTTTGACAATCTGGATAATCTGAAAATACTCGGGAGGCTGCTGGGGAGGATCCACGGCACCGGCGCGGTCAAGCCGTTCGCCCATCGTCCGACCCTGGACAGGGAAAGCTTTGGCACCGCAAGCGTGCGTCTGATTGAAGAACAGTTCATTCCGGCTGAGTACCGGGCCAGTTACACTGCTGTGACCGGCCAGTTGCTGGAGGCGATCGACGCGATTCTGGCGGAAGTCGGACCGGTCCGCTATATCCGGACCCACGGCGACTGCCATGCCGGCAATATCCTTTGGCGTGATAATGCGCCGCATTTTGTCGATTTTGATGATGCCCGTATGGCACCGGCGGTACAGGATCTCTGGATGATGTTTTCCGGGGAGCGCCCCCGCCAGCTGGCGCAGCTGGATTCACTGCTGGAGGGGTACCGGGAGTTCTGTGATTTCGAACCTCGGGAATTGCGCCTGATTGAGCCGCTGCGGACGCTGCGTATGCTCCACTACAGCGCCTGGCTGGCCCGGCGTTGGGGGGACCCGCTGTTTCCGCACACGTTTTTCTGGTTTAACACCACCCGCTACTGGGGTGAGCATATTCTGGAGTTGCGGGAGCAGCTTGCCGCCCTGTGTGAGCCGGCTCTTGAGCTGCAGTGAGAAAAACGCTGGCGAGGTCGCGTATGTGACTTCCAATTAAACATAAAACAGCCCTCCGGGAAACCGAAGGGCTGTTTTATGTTGCATTGCATTTTCTCTCTCGGTTATGGGGCAACCACGTACCAGACGTTACCCATTCCCTGACCGTTTACATCGTCACCGCTTTTATCCTTGAAGAAGTAATAAAGCGGTTGACCTTTGTAAGTGGTCTGTCTGATTCCGTCATCGCGTGTTATGGTGCCGACATCAGCAGTATCGATGCCGGCTTTCGGATCAACTGCGTCAGCAAGGAATGCCGGCCACTTTTCCAGACAGCCATTGGCAGCACCACAGGCACTTTTGCCCGGAGCATCTTTCTTGAACAGGTAGAGGGCCATTTCTTTGTCATCTGCCAGATAGGTGCCGACGCCATCCTTGGTTTTGGTCGTCAGTGTTGCCGCAACAGAAACGGACGCAAGCATCAGTGTGCTTGCCGTCAGTATAAAAACCGTGTTCATAATTTTATTGAGTGCTTTCATTGCCGTTCCTCCTTATGCAATGTTCTATGGTTGTATTTTATTCCCATGAAGGAATGTCTGTCAATTTAAAAAGACTGTATTGGTCTTGTTCCCTGATGCCCAGATTGACGTATTGACTAAACGCGATATTAGTGTCAAAAAAGGACATAAAATGAGTCTGCAGGAAAAATTCAACAAACCAGACAATCAAGGAGAAAACCATGGCTAGAGCAGCAGCCCGCCACATTCTGGTGGCAACCAAGGAAGCATGTGAAGCGCTGAAAGTGAAGATTGAAGCAGGAGCTGATTTTGCGGCGTGCGCCCGTGAAAATTCCAAGTGTCCCTCCGGCAGAGACGGCGGCAGCTTGGGGGAGTTCAGCCCGGGCCAGATGGTTAAAGAGTTTGATACGGTAGTGTTTACCGGCGAAGTCGGGAAAGTCCTCGGACCGGTGCAGACGCAGTTCGGCTATCACCTGATTGAAGTTACCAAGCGTACGGAATAATACGGGGAACGACGCACCATGAAGTTACTTGACGGGAAAATCTGCGCGGCAAGCCTGGTAGCTGACATTTCGAAAAAAGTGGCCGGCTATGTGGGTTCCGGGCTGCGCAAGCCGCACATGACGGTGATTCTGGTTGGGGAGCATGCCCCGAGTGAATCCTATGTGAAATCCAAGATCAAGTCGTGCGAAAGTGCCGGTTTTGAAAGCAGCCTGCTCCGTTTTCCGGAAAGTATTACCGAGCCTGATCTGTTGGCAAAGATTGCCGGAATCAATGGGGACCCTTCCACCGACGGTCTGATTGTCCAATTGCCGCTGCCGAAGCATATTGATCCGCAGAACATCATCAATGCTATTGATCCGGAGAAGGACATTGACGGTTTTCACCCCACCAATTTTGGGCGCATGACTCTGGGGCAGAAAGCGTTCAGGCCGGCGACCGCCTACGGGATCTGCAAGCTTCTGCAGTTTTACGAAATCCCGGTCAAAGGGAAGCACTGCGTTGTCATCGGCCGCTCAAACATTGTCGGCAAGCCGATTTCGATCATGCTGTCCAACGATTTTGAGATCGGCAATGCCACGGTCACTCTGGCGCACATTGAAACGCCCCGTCAACTTCTGCTGGATGAGACACGGCGGGCGGACATCATTGTTGTGGCGGTCGGAATCCCCGGGTTTATCACCGAGGATATGGTCAAAGAGGGGGTCGTCATGATCGATGTCGGCATCAACCGGCTTGAGAACGGCAGGATTGTCGGCGATGTGGACTTTGAGCGGGTGGCTCCCAAATGTTCCTGGATTACCCCGGTACCGGGTGGCGTCGGCAGGATGACGGTGGCGGCGCTGATCGTCAACACGCTGATGGCGTATCAGAACAACTTCGATCTGGCCTAGCCGGAGAACACGATCTTTAGCAACAAAAAAAACGGCCGTTTGGCCGTTTTTTTGTTGCTGAATTCGTAATGTTTGGGTGTCGCAGCGCTACTGAATGCTTACCAGTTCAATCTCAAACGTGACGTCTTCGCCGGCCAGAGGGTGGTTGGCGTCAAAGGTGATCTGATCTGCCGTCGTTTCGAGAACAACAACTTCAAGCTCTTCGTCGTCTTCGTTGGACAGGCTCAGTTCATCGCCGACTTCCGGAATAAGATCTTCCGGGAGATCGCTGCGCGGAACGGTGAATACCTTTTCCTTGTCATACTCGCCAAAAGCGTCTACCGCCGCAATTTTGACGGTTTTCTTTTCCCCGGGAGTCATGCCGACAATTGCTGCGTCGATCTGGGGGAAGAGGATTTCTTCTCCCAGGGTAAAGGTCATGGGGCCGCTTTCGTGGCCGCCGCATCCGCATCCCTCGTCATCGCAGGATCCATCGTCGCAGCCGTCATCGCAGCATGATTCATCATCGCATTCCGTGTCTTCGAGGGTAGAGTCGAATACCGTTCCATCATCCAATGTTCCGGTAAAGTTGATTGTTACGCTGTTGCCTTTTTCTGCCTGTGCCATGTGAGTGCCTTTCATTTGTGTGAATAGTGATGGTATGTGACGGGCCAAAATACGGGAGAGTTTGTCATTCGTCCAGTAAAAAAAATCTCCAGAAGAGTCTGATGCCAAAGAAAAAGGGGGCAGGCCGTCAGGCCTGCCCCCGGAACAGCAGGGTTTCAGTCAACTGACTTGCGTAAAAACGTCGGGATATCGTACTGGTCCTCGTCCTCTTCAAGAAAAGAAGCCGTCGGACGAATTCTCGTGACATTTTCGGCTCTTTCACGGTCACGCTGGAAGGTCGGCCGGTCAAGCGAAACGGGGGCTGCGATATGCTTATCCGCAAGTGCAAGGCTGCTTTTACGGTGGTCTCGCCCTTTTTCCGTATCAAAACGGTCGCCGAAGCCGGTGGCAATTACGGTAACCTTGATGTTGTCACCCATGGTGTCATCACGGACAACACCGATCTTGATGTTGGCATCTTCGTGAACTTTCTCGTGGACGATGCGGTTGACGGTGTTGTAATCGTCCATGGTCATGGCTTCAGAGCCGGAGATGTTTACCAGTACCCCTTTGGCGCCGGAGATGTCATTGTCTTCCAGCAGCGGGCTTGATATGGCGTTATTGACTGCGTCGGCAGCGCGGTTATCGCCGCTTCCCATGCCGATACCCATCATAGCCATTCCGCGAACGCTCATGACGGTTTTGACATCTGCAAAGTCAAGATTCATCAGACCGGTGGAGGTGATCAGTTCGGAAATCCCCTGTACGGCCTGGCGAAGAACGTCATCAGATGGTTTGAAGGCATCAAAAAGGGACATGTTCCTGCTGGCGAGGCTGATGAGGCGATCGTTGGGGATGATGATCAGTGAATCGACATGCTTTTTCAGCTCGGCAATGCCCTGGTCTGCAAGCAGCGTACGTGCTTTCCCTTCATAGGTGAATGGTTTGGTGACTACTCCGACAGTCAGGACGCCGGTTTCGCGGGCGGCTTCGGCGATAACAGGTGCTGCACCGGTGCCGGTACCGCCCCCCATGCCGGCGGCGATGAACACCAGATCAGCCCCCTTGATGGCTTCAGCGAGCTGCTCCTTGTTTTCCATGGCTGCAGCAGTGCCAACCTCCGGTTTTGAACCGGCGCCGAGTCCTTTGGTCAACTCCCTGCCGAGCTGCAGCTTGACCGGTGCCTTCGAGGTCCGCAGAGCCTGAGCGTCCGTATTGGCAACGATGAAGTCAACTTTATGAATAGAGCTTGCTATCATGGTGTTGACTGCATTCCCGCCTCCGCCACCAACCCCGATGACTTTGATAACGGCGCTCTGTTCTACGGTCTCGTCAAATTCGATCATCTGCACCCTCCTGTATATATAATGGTTTAAATGTAAATTTTATTGGCGGAAATGTACTCCAATTCGACCAAGAATCAAAGGAAAAATAATATATTTTTTGGGGAAAAAGAGGTGCCTTTAAAAAACAGAGTGTTAGCGGCAGCGCGTTGCCGCCGGTCCGGCAGCAGGCTGGGGTGCCGGCAAAAAAAAGGCCGCTTACTCCAGTTGAGGTACGCGGCCTTGAACGGCTCAGTGTTCATGTGTCTAGACTAGAAAAATTCTTTAAACCATCCCTTCATCCGGCCGAATACGGAGTTGAATAGACGGTCATCGGATTTTCCTGTTTTAAACTCCGGAGTGCCGGAATTCCGGCTGCCGTACACAACCAGGCCGACGCCTGTTGCGTATACCGGCGATTTTACAACATCGGTGAGCCCGCCGATTTTCTGCGGCAGCCCCCGGCGTACCGGCAGGTTGAAAATCTGCTCGGCCAGTTCCGGAATCCCCTCCAGAATGCTGGAGCCGCCGGTGATGACGACGCCGGACGCGATGGAATCCTCCAGGCCGGATTTTATAATTTCACGGTTAACGAGGGAGAAAATCTCCTCCATGCGGGGTCCCAGAATTTCGCACAAAACGTTGCGCGACAGTTCGCGGGGCTTACGCCCGCCGACACTCGGCACCTCGATCTTATCTTCTTTGCCGACCAGTTCAGACAGGCAGCAGCCGTACTTCTGCTTGATTTTTTCCGCTTCGGCAAACGGGGTACGCAACCCTACAGCAATATCGTTGGTAAGTTGGTTTCCCCCCAGCGAGATGACTGAGGTGTACTTGATCGCCCCTTCGGCAAAAATGGCGATGTCGGTTGTTCCCCCGCCGATATCGACCATACAGACACCAAGCTCCTTTTCATCCTCAGACAGAACCGCGTGGGACGATGCCAGCTGCTCCAGCACGATGTCGGCCACATCAAGCCCCGCCCGGTTGCAGGATTTGACAATATTCTGTGCACTGGCCACGGCGCCGGTGACAATGTGCACCTTTGCTTCAAGCCGAACGCCGCTCATGCCGAGCGGTTCGCGAATGCCGTCCTGCTCGTCGATAATGAATTCCTGCGGCAGGATATGCAGCACTTCGCGGTCCATCGGGATATTGATCGCTTTGGCGGCGTCGATTACCCGGCGCACGTCCTCCTGTGAAACTTCGCGATTTTTGATGGCGATCACCCCGTTGGAGTTCAGCCCCTTGATGTGCCCCCCGGCGATTCCGGCATAAACCGACTTGATCTCGCACCCCGCCATCAGCTCCGCTTCTTCGATAGCTTTGCGAATGGCTCCAACCGTGCTTTCAATATTGATCACGACCCCTTTACGCAGGCCGCTGGACGGGCTGGTACCGATACCGACAATATCTATGCCTTCCTCTGTCACGTTGCCGACGATGGCGCAAATCTTGGTTGTGCCGATATCAAGGCCGACGATCAGGTTATCCCGTTTTGTTGCTGACATACCGCTTCCTCCCGCTGAAAAGAATTAAATGTGACTGCTAGGTTTTTTTGACTATTATTTTGTCTATGTAATCAAGGTCGATATAATGAATTGTTGTCGACTGCGCCATCAGATCCCGGTAAATACGGGCAAAACGCTCGATTTTTGCGGGAAAATCGCCTGAGCCGATTTTTACCGGAAGGGCACCGTTTGACGTGAACAGTGTGAAGCCATAGCCTTTGTCATAATGGATCTCTGAAACATCCGCAAGGATAAAGGCCCCCTTTTCGCGCAATGTTTTCAGGAGAAGGCAGGTGGTTTCAAGCGCTTCTTTGGTCCCCTTCGGGTCGCTCCCCAGTGTTTCTTCGCTGAAGCCGGTAACCACCGGGAAATCAAGTTTGTCCCCCTGATTAAGTACCTTGAAAACTTTGCCCTTACTGTCAAGATAGTAGATGAACCCCATGTTGACAATCGCCACCGGCTCACGTTCCGTGACGGTGATGGCAATGGCATCCGGCAGGTAGCGGTTGATCTTGACCGTTTCCACCCAGGGGTTCATCAGGATATGCTCTCCCATGCGCTTCAGGTTCATACGGAACAGATCCTTGCCCGGTTCTACACTGGCAAGACCAAGGATTTCTTCACGGGTCAGGTGCTTGGCGCTGGAAACAGTGATGTTTTTTAGAGAGAATACGGTCACCGATGAAAGGGCCCGGTAACCGCCGTAGAAAAGTCCGGCTACCAGTGAAAGTGCTACCACTCCCGTGGCAATCGTTTTCAGCGGACGCAGAATTTTTTTATAATCACGCGGAACCCGCTGGATTTTTATCTTGTTCTGCGCCACTTTTCCGCGCTTATACGATGAATTTGCGAAGTCTCTCACCGGTCAGTTCACCTTTGTCGAAAGTGCAGCAGATTCAATAATACGAACAACAAGCTCTTCAAACGACACTCCGGCACCTTTCGCCGCAATTTCAGGCAGCAGCGACAGGGCGGTCATCCCCGGCAGCGTGTTGACTTCCAGGACAAAACAGTCGCCGTCAGCAGTAACCAGCAGATCAACCCGGCTGTATCCTCTGCAGCCCAGGGCGCGGTGGGCCGCGAGCCCGACCTGCTGGGCTTTTTCGTACAGTGCCGGTGCCAGACGGGCGGGGAAAATATGCTCCGCCATACCGTCCGTATATTTTGCTTCGAAGTCGTAGAACTCGTTCCGTGGAATAATTTCGATGGCACCAATCGGCGCATCGTCAAGGATGCCGACCTGTACCTCCTGTCCCTTGACATACTGTTCCACAAGAATTTCGTCATCATGGCGGAACGCCAGTTCAAGAGCCGCAGCCAGCTGCCGCTCTTCCCTGACGATGGAGATACCGACCGATGAACCTTCCTGGACCGGCTTGACCACCAGCGGCAGTGCGAAGGGGAGTTCAACCGGCACAACGGCTTCGCCGCGACGGTAGCAGCGGAACGGGGCGGTGAGGATGCCGGAGGCGGCAAATGCCTGTTTGCTGTAACGTTTGTGCATAGCCAGGGCGCTGGCCAGAACTCCGGAACCGGTATAAGGGATCTGCAGCAGTTCCAGCAGTCCCTGCACGCAGCCGTCCTCACCGTAGCGGCCATGCAGGGCGATGAAGGCCGCTTCGATCCCTTCACGTTCCAGAACAGCGGCCAGATCCCGCCCGACATCGATGGCAATCGCGTTATACCCCTGGACAACCAGTGCCCGGTGGACAGCGGCACCGCTCTTCAGGGAAACTTCCCGCTCGGCTGAAAGCCCACCAAGCAGTACGCCGATTTTCTTCGATTTCATCATGTTTCAGGTCCTTCTGCTATGCCAGATCAAAGATTCCATTAAATTATACCGACTATACGCACTTCTTCCTCAAGTGTCACGCCGCTTATTGAAAAAACAGCAGTTTTTACCTTTTCGGCCAGTGCCAGAAAATCCTGAGCGGAAGCACCCCCGGTGTTGACCAAAAAATTGCTGTGTACCGGTGAAACCTGGGCGCCGCCAACCTTGGCACCGCGCATTCCGGCGGCGTCGATGAGCCGCCATGACGTCTGGCCGGCGGGGTTTTTGAAAAACGATCCGGCGCTGGGGAAACCGACATTATGTTTGGAGCGGCGCAGTTCCAGATCGTTACGAATCTCTTCTTCGGTCAGGAGCTGATCACGCTCCACCAGTCTGAATTCTGCCGCCAGCACAATATCGCCCTCTTCCAGATTCAGACGGCGGTAGCCGTAATCAAGTTCATCCATGCGGAAGTCCGCGACAGCCCCGCTCCGCAATAGCGTAAGGCGCTCGGTTTTTTCCAGGAGTCCCTCGCCGTAGGCCCCGGCATTCATCTTTATCGCACCGCCGATTGTTCCCGGAATGCCGGAGATAAAGCCGATACCCCCCAGTCCCCTGTTCTGGGCGAAACGGACAACCGCCAGATTTTCGGCCCCGGCTTCCGCCGTAACCACTGTTTCGCCCTTGGCGGTGATCCGGTTGAACCGTTCCAGCGAAATTACCGCGCCGCGAATCCCCTTGTCCCGCACCAGCAGATTGTACCCCTTGCCGATGGTCAACCACGGGATGCCCTGTTCGGCCAGCCATAACAGCAGGACCTGGAGATCCTCCCTGTCTTCCGGAATGGCATACAGATCCGCCGGACCGCCGACCTTGAGCGAGGTGTGGAGGGACATGGGTTCATGGCGCAGCAATCTGCCGCGTATGTTCTTCCCGGCAGAATTCAGTTCATTTCTCCTATCAGCTTGACCAGCGCTTCTCCCTGCTGCCAGATGTTACCGGCGCCGAGAGTGATGACAATATCCCCTTCACGAACGATCCCTGCCAGATGCTCGGGAATCAACTCCCGATCCTTGATGCAGGTAACATCTTTCTGTCCGTGTCGGCTGATTTCGTGGGCGAGCCGTTCTGCCGTAGCCCCTGGGATCGGTTGTTCACCGGCGGCGTACACGTCGGTCAGCACCAGGACATCGGCGTCATAGAATGCGGTGACAAAGTCATCGAACAGCTCATGGGTGCGGGTATAGCGGTGCGGCTGGAATGCCGCCACAATCCGGCGTTCCGGCCATCCCTGGCGGGCGGCGGACAGCGTCGCTTTGATTTCGGCCGGGTGATGGCCGTAGTCGTCAACCACCATAATCCCCTTGGGCTGCCCCTTCACGGTAAAGCGCCGTCCGACGCCGCTGAACGTGGCAAACCCCTCCTGAATGGCGGTAAACGGCACATCCAGTTCCAGTGCCACTGCGATGCAGGCCATGGCGTTCAGCACATTATGCGGTCCCGGCATCGGGAAGGAAATCTCCCCCAACCGGTACCCTTTGAAGTGGGCGATAAATGAAGTGATGAAACCGTCATGGCGGATGTGGGTGGCCCGGATATCCGCCTGGGCTGACAGTCCGTAGGTCGTGTACCGCTTTTTCACCCTGGGGAGGATTTCGCGGATGTTATTGTCATCGAGACAAAGGACCGCCAGACCGTAAAAGGGTACTTTGTTGATGAATTCCACAAAAGTATCCTTGATCTCCCCGATACCGGAATAATGATCCAGGTGGTCGGCGTCGATATTGGTGACCACGGCGATGGTCGGCGACAGGAGCAGGAAGGAACCGTCCGATTCGTCCGCCTCGGCCAGCAGAAATTTCCCCTGACCGATCTGGGCGTTGGTGCCGATGGCATTCAGCTTGCCGCCGATCACCACCGTCGGGTCAATTCCGGCGTGTCCCAGAATGGCGGCCGCCATGGAGGTGGTGGTGGTTTTGCCGTGGGTTCCGGCGATGGCGATGCCGTATTTCATCCGCATCAGTTCGGCCAGCATTTCCGCCCGGGGGATGACCGGCACGTGCAGCCGTTTCGCCTCAACTACTTCTGGGTTATCGTCATGTACGGCGGACGAAATTACCACCACATCCACATCGTTCAGATGCTCTGCACTGTGGCCGACACCGATTTCGGCGCCCAGTCCGATCAGGCGTTCGGTGATGTCAGACCCGCGCAGATCGGAGCCGGATACCTTGTACCCCAGGTTGAGCAGGACCTCGGCGATACCGCTCATGCCGATGCCGCCGATGCCGACGAAGTGTATTTTATCGATTTTTCCGTACATAGGGGACACCTTCTCCGTTAGGTTATGGTTATCATCCGGTCAACAATAATGCCAGCAGCATCCAGGCGTGCCAGGGCGAAAGCTTTTTCACCGGTGCTGTGCACCAGTTCAGGATTTCGAGCGAGATTAAGCACCGCATCCGCCAGGGTTTCCCCGGACAGTTCCCGCTCCAGCATCATGAAACAGGCATCCTTTTTGAGCAGCGCCTCGGCGTTGCGCCGCTGGTGATCGTCCACCGCATGGGGGAAGGGGATGAACAGGCACGCTTTGGCGCAGGCGGTCACTTCGGCGATTGTTGTGGCGCCGGCCCGGCATACAATCAGATCTGCCCGGGCGTATTCCGCAGCCATGTCGCTGATAAACCGGATAACCTCTGCTGCCACGCCAGCCGCGTGATATTCTGCCGTAACGACGGCCCAGTCGTTTTCACCGGTCTGGTGTGTGATCGCCAGCGCGACTCCACTACGTTTCAAAATCGGGAGCGCCTTTATCATGGCGCTGTTGATGGCGTGGGCCCCCTGACTGCCGCCGAACACCAGAATGTGAAAATCCCCCCCGGCCCCCCTTTCGTAAAGGGGGGGGGTAGGC
>Ga0208613_1000419_pt1 | contig 14175 bp, 17 predicted proteins | sample CryBogmetaGMA6M_FD_184543 | JGI IMG/M metagenome (GOLD analysis project Ga0208613, IMG submission 184543) | Freshwater microbial communities from Crystal Bog, Wisconsin, USA - MA6M (SPAdes) | ecosystem: Environmental > Aquatic > Freshwater > Lake | place: Crystal Bog, Wisconsin, USA | collected... | reverse complement strand
AAGCATCGATTTTAAGCGTACCCGTACCTGGTATGCTGTATTGCGGTGTCATGTACATGCAACCCGAAACGGAAACCTGTTTTTCATCACCATCGATACAGATTTTTTTGCCTTTTATAGTGGCAGGACCGTTGCCTTTTAAATCACCTGGTCTTACCACCACCATTGCCGTACCAAAATTCGGTAGAAAAATGGCTTTGTCACCCTCGATAAGAATAAAATCGCTCATTTTGGTAACCTAAACATTGGTTCGAACCGCTTCATTCAAATAAAACGGGAACACCATATTAAAACGGGAGTTGGTACTCCTCACGGTATATTCGATACTAATTAACAGCATTCCCGACGACTCTTTGCTTTCATCAACCGTTATACGAACTACGTCTATGCGGGGTTCGTAATACAAAATCGCATCCCTAATCAAACTGTTTAAACCATTGACTAAACTTTGGCTGATTTCTTCGAATAAAAAACGATTCAAATCACAGCCATAGTTCTCCAGCATGACCCTCTCGCCTTGTGAGGTAGTGAGCAGAATTTGCAGACTTTGCTGAATATCTTGCTCTTCTGACACCATCAGAACATCTTTTCCATTGCTAAAAAAACTTGGGGGGAAATTCCAGCCTTTCCCCAGAAATGAAGCGGAGTTAGCAGACATGAGCTTCAGCCTTCCGAAACCACATTTGAAGCTTCATCACCACGGATTTCTGGCGATGAATTTTCAGCATTCAACTGAGTGGATGCCTGACTCTGAATTTTACCAATTAGGTTATAAACCTTGACGAACGGTAAATTACCAACACCTTCCAGGATGATATTAACTTCCTCTGCTTTCAGTTTCAGGGTGATTTCTTCTTGTGCCATGTTAAAAACTCCAGTTAGTTGTTGAGAGCAAAATAAAAAAGTGTTGTGTTACCGTAAAATCTTTCAAAGGAATAAAGTGATAGTGCATGGTTATTTAACATCCACCTTGCTTCCTTTTATCTCCACGTTACCGCTGGCTTCAATTTTAAAGTCTTTGCCGCTTTTTATGGTGATGCCGTCTTTATCCATGGTAATTGTGTTTTTGTTTGCATCCGAGATTAGAATCTTTTTTTCTTTTTCGTCCAGCAAGATTTTGTTTTTTGGTGTTTCAATGAAAACCGTCTCTTTTTCATCATCAAATCCAATCACTGTGCCTTTTTTGGTGACCAAGCCTTTGGTCTTATTTTCTTTTTCGAGCTTAAAACTATCTGGCGGCGTATTTTTAGAGCTGAATAAAGCCCCGATAATAACGGGCTGACGTGGGTCTTCATTAAAAAATCCCAGCACAACTTCGTCACCTTTTTCAGGTCGAAAAAAAAATCCCCTGCCTTTACCTGCGTCTGGGCTAGCTAGTCGCGCCCATAGTGCGTCTTGTTTTTCGCCCAAAGCGGGAATTGTTACCTTAACTCGAAATTGTTTTTCTGGGTCTTCTTCGAAATCTGCAACAATACCAATGTGTAATCCGCTTACGGCTGGAAGTAAGCCAGCGGCGGGTAAGGCGGCAACATCGGTACGCGCCGAAAACCAGTCTGCACAAAGACCAAATTGAACATCAGTTACCCAGCCCTGTTCATTAACTCGATGACGAATGCCCGTTACCAGCGTTTTACCATTAAAATGTTTGCCAACTCCTTTGATTTCAATAGTGTCCAATGTGGCTACATCGGTGAATCCAGCAACAGAAACCCTGCCACGAATCAAACTCAAGCGGCTTTTAGCCATTTTGGCATCTGCCCACGCTTGCAATTCTTCAGGTGTGACCGATGCTGAACTGGTCAGTATATAAGTATTGGCACCTAAATCAGCGGCAACTTTTTTTGCATCGAGATCGCCAGGATTAAGTTTGGTACTTTTTGCCTGACGAACTTGAGTCATTTTTTGATCCTTAATATCCCAGGTGATGCTACCAACTTCCTCGTATTGCCCACCAGCATTCGCTTCGATTTCAAAGTTATAAATTTCATCAATGCCGTATTCAAACGTTTTTTTGCTTGATCCAGATAGCTCAATTTTTTTTATGGCGATTTTTTCATTTTCAATAACAAGCAAAAGTCCATTCACATCTGCCCGCGACAACATAAAATCCCAGTCAGTACAGTCATATTGAACAATTTCTTGATGTTCGGGTTTGGTGTTTGCAATTTCGCCTGTCTGTAAACCATGAGCTTGAATTAGCTTTTTGAATAGTTGGGTATCGGTTTGCTTAAGGATGACTTGCGTATTCCGAATCTGTGTCATCTTGACTGCCTTGTCTTTGGCTTCAATGGTCAGCACCGATTTTTCCGCATCCGCTTCTACGCTATGGGTGATGATTAAGCCTTTGAATACGGTTTTTTCTGATTCTGGCTTAGCCTCATAACGCAGTTTTATTTCGATCATTTTGCCAGGATCAAAAAAAACAGAATCACTGATGGCGAATTTTCTTTCGGCTGCACTACCGTCGATCAAAATCAGATGCGCACAGGGAATTCGATTCACTTCCGTAGAAATATCAACAGATAACACTTGATAGGCTGAATCCATTTTTTGCCCTTCGCTCAAAATAGTGATCGTGCAGATGCTCATGACTAGCCCTATTCGTGGTTAATTTACTGTTGTTTCCTGGCTAAGAGGGGGAAAATATAACCGTTGACCAGGCGTAAGGTTACGAAAATCATCGAGTTGATTGAATTGAGCCACTTTAAGATAATGAACGGATGCACCGTATATTTGTTTAGTCAGCAATGGTAAGGTATCGCCCGCCATTATAATTCGGCTATGAGTTACATCTGGGGACTGTTTGTTTTCTTTTGCTAAGCGTTTTTTGACATCTTCATCAGAAATTAATTGAAGATCGAGTTCAGCGCGTAAAGCATGCCCACTCCTATCGAAGCTTATATAGTTGATATTTACGCTGCTTAGACGGCAGGGAAAACTTAAATCACCCCACGAGACTTTCAGGTAATTCGGCTCATGAGTGCTGCTATTCATATAGAAAGCCAACTTAAGGAATTCATCTACTCGCTCTGAAACTTTTTTCGTATTACCCAGCCCTAGCGGTAACGGTAACAATTCCAATTCAGTTACGCCTGTCCCGTCCAGGATAAGTTTCAAATTTAATTCCGCAGGTTCGTTGCGCGTATAATTGGCAGATCGATCTGAAGTATTAAGTCCTTGATTATTCGCATAAACTATTTCATATTTACGACTAAATGATTCTGGATTGAACATCGCTTCGAAGGGATTGCCAACGGGATTACTCCTTTCGACATTGCTGTAGGATTCGATTTTGAGTTTTTCCAGTTTAAATAAATTATCCAGTAGCATATTATCTTTCTCCCTGCCTTTTCAGTATCTTCAGAACCTGCTTGACGCATTCTTTGATAATCGCTTCCTTATCTTCTGACACATTTCCATCCTTAGTCTGTGCATCTTGTTTATGCGAGTCAGAAACTACTGCTCTGATGACTAATTCTCGAATTTCTACGGGCATGGTTAGAGCCTTATGGATTGCATTCGTTGAAAAGACAGCTCCAACGTTTCAATCACCACTTGATTGGCATCAGCATCAAGTGGAGAGATAGTCCATTTGACTGGAAAAGCCATCAGAAACAACCAACTGCTAATGGGTAACCCAGACTCATCCAACAAAGAAACCAGAACATTAGACGGATTAAACTTGAATAGCGACATAGTGACATTTAATTCGAGAGCTAGCGGCGAACTGACGGCTAAGCCGCGTTCCAACACCAGATTTTCGTATTGCACTTTTTCAGGCAGGCGTTGAGAATACAAATTTTGTCCACCTTCGTTAATAGTACGTGTCGATACAGAGGAGCCAATGCCGGATACCTTTTTAAAACGGGTATCCAAAGGATTTGGAATTATGCCCCCGAAAAAAAATAACACGCTAAACCTAAATCCAAGTGGTGGGCCAGCTACAAGCGATTGTATTGGATCGAGTGGATATGACATTGTTTCTACACTTTAGAGTTATCAAGAAGGTTTATAATCTACCTTTAAATCAACGGCGATAAGTTCCATGCTGGTAATAGCGACCTCGTTGCTATTCGACGAAAAATTGGGTGCATCAAGTTTTATTGGCAACGCACTTATCGCTTTCCAACGTATCACAGGCAATCCTGTTTCATCGCAAAGATCAATGATGACATCTCGCTTTGCAGTAGCAGAAAATGGATTCGAATAACTTTCAGTAATCCATTGCTGTAAAAAATCGCCATTTTTCATCAAACCTTTTTTTAAAACCAGTTTAATTGTCTGTCTCATACCCGATACGATATTGACTCCCGATGCAAAACTTAACCCATGCCTATAGGTAACGGGTTGACATTCCACACTCAAGCCAGAGACTTCCGAAAAGCCTATAACGTCCAAGTTTCCATTAACCAGCACCGTCACCCGATAATTGTAAGAGGGTAACGGATAGGATGATTTAATAGTTGCTTTACTGTAAGCCATTTTTACTTAAGACTCTTCAATGAAAACGCCGTCACCGACTAGCTCCATTGTCTCAATTGCCGCATCATTGGATTTGGCATCAAAAGTTGGTGCTGTCAATTTGTTGGGAAAAGCATTGATAACCTTCCAGCTAATGACTGCATCACCTTTTTCGTCGCATAAACGCACATAAATGTCCTTTTTATCGTTCTGATTAATCTGGGTGGCGTTTATCCACTTGAATAATGTAGCAACGCTAGTTCCTCTGACAACACCTTTTTTGAGGGTTATCTTGACATCGGTTTGTTGAGCCGGCATACGCATAACTCTGGGTCCAGGTATCCCGCTCTCGACCTGGCTTTCCTTGTAAGTGCTAACGTCATAGGAAATACCTAATCCAGATACTTCCGAAAAAGCTACCGCAGTACCAGCAATTTCAACTTTGTAGTTATAAACTGGAAGCGGGTATGCCGATTTTATTTCATCTTTGGTTAGTGCCATGGCTGTCACTCTATGTTTAGGGTTAATAATTGTCTGTGGTCAATATTATGCCAAGCTCTTGGAATTCGCTAGGCCTGCTGTAGCTTATGGGTGAATTTCAAAATTATGAACTCTGCCGGTCTAACAGCCGCTATGCCAATTTCAACCTTCATGCGACCCTCCAGGATATCTTGGCTGGTCATGGTTTTTCCCAAGCCAACATTGACAAAATAAGCAGATTCCGGTTTTGAACCTGCTAAAGCACCTTGTTCCCATAGCCCATACAGATAACTTTCGATCATTGCTTTAACTTTGAGCCAAGTTGTTGCATCGTTAGGTTCGAAAACCGCAAAGCTGGTGGCTTTTTTAGTAGATTCTTCAATAGTGATAAACAACCGACGCACTGATACATATCGCCATTCGTTGTCATTACCCGCTAAAGTTCTACCGCCCCAAACCAGTGTACCTTTACCAGTAAAATCCCGGATTGCATTAATAGATTTTCCAGCGGTTGGATCATTATTTAAAGTCTCCTGATCGGCATCAGAAATTTTGGATACAGGACCAAGTACAGTGGCCACACTGACATTGGCCGGTGTTTTCCAAACCCCTCTTTCGCGATCCACACGGGCATAGATACCAGCCATGGCAGAACTCGGAGGAAGAATGACTCTCTCATCGTTAAGCCTGAGTTTAATTTGGTTATACAGTGCGGTATTGGCTGTTTGGAGTTCGTTAAGCGTGTTTGAAAGCGTTAATGTGAAAGACGGTGTAGAGGCTGCCAAAGTTGTGCTCCCGTCCCCGTTTTGTACAATATCAAAACCGGCTACATTATTAGAATTAGCCGCTTTCCAGGTCTTCCAGGCACTAGTCACTTCAGTACCTTTTGGAGCAGTCGTTGAAGAGATGGTTAGCGTTAAAGTATCCTTGGTTGTTGTATCAAAATCGACATTACCTTGTGTAGGATTGCCGGTTTTGATAATTAACTTGGGAGCAGAACTACTACCTGTATAGCTGACAGTAACGGCTTTATCTATCAGGGATTTATAAACATTGGAAGTGACAGTTACGTTATTTTCCAGATATTGATAATTTAACAGCGTATTAAGATAAGGATAATAAACCGCCCCATAATTCAGGTAATCCATTTTAATTTTAGTACGGAATGTCTCAATATCCGTTTTATCGCTTGTAGGTACTACGTCGGTTATTAAAAAGCGGTCTTGCAGATTATTACACTGTGTGAGTGCTGCTACGCAAAGATCATAATAATCATTGTTGGATAAATTAACGGCATCTAACAATACGATCAGCGTTGGCTCGTCTTCTTTTTCCAGTAGAGCAAGTCCGTTTTCAAAGTCAGTCTTATTAGGCACGGTATCTTTGTCTTTATTTTTATAATTGCCTACAGACACGATATAGCAACTTCCTCCACCATTTCGAAAATATAAACTTAAACCGTAGTACATTAAAAAAGGGTTTGGATTCGGATTGCCACTGTCCCGTTTTATCTCGTTTTTAATTTCATAGGAGGTGTTCCCCTGGTTATCTCGATTTTCATTAACCGTAATAGCGAAAGTGCTTGGTTTTGCCTTTCCAAAAGCAGTTTCATAATCCAGCAGGGTATCAATCCTTTTTACCCCCGATCCTGTTTCTGTATAACCTATAAAAGCGGGTATCGCTGTGGCTACCTGTGCTACAGAAGGAGCCAAAGTGGAAATTTCTTCAACATACACGCCTGGAGTATAATAATTTCTGGCCATAATCTTAAACCTTCGTCAATGTTGTATTAGTGATACATTTCACAATCGTGAAAATTGCATCAGCCTGTTGGGTGGTATTATCGATAGTGGTTCGATAATAATTTCTAATAGGAGGAGCGGGTAAATTTTCAAAAATTTTGTTCTGATCAAGCGACAACTGGATATTTTTTAATCCCTGCTCTGTATAGGGAATATTCTGATCAGAAACAAAACAAAGTCTCCTCATCCCTGGATAATCCTTTGCCAACATATTGGAAATGTTGTCAAGCTCGGCAATGGTAATCTGTTTCCATGTATAGCTTGGTGATCCTTGTGCATCGAAAGTGATTAAAAAATCTCTGTCGTTGACACCTTGATTAGTGACCAAATAATAAACCCAACGAACCGACTTTGCGAAAAATTCGAATTCAATATTTGGGGTGGATTCGTTGATTTTGTTGAAATCACGTTGAATTTTGATAGTTGCAAAAACATTATCACCAAACCGTCCATCCTGTTTAGGATCAGCTCTTAGAAAATTGTCGTTGCTAGGCAATTGAGATAAATCGGTATAAAGAGGAAACTCGGAATTTTTTAAGCGAAGCTCGAACGATAATTGGGTATCGTTGGCAAATTGAATTATTGGTGTCTTGTTATCGTTTATTGGAACATAAATATCCATGCCATTTTCTTTCGGTTTTACCAGGCATCGATAGTTTCTCAGCAATGTCGCGGTATCTTTCTCGTCAACAAGTTTTTCGGTATACTTTTGGGGGTTAACCGTGAAATCGGTACACAATCCATCTTTGTAATAGGTGTGCTTAAGGCTGATCGAAAGCAACTGTTCGTATTTCATAAAAGTTGCCCACTATTGGAAGATTCCGAAATATTGATCTGTGGGATTGTATCTTCTGTTCTGAATATGACCGCTTTTACCTTGTAGGCAAGCGACGGTAAATAACTATTTCTTAGTGCTCCCCATAATTCGTTTTGTTGAGTCACCGACATGCTGTATATTTCAATGACTAGATGATCAATATCGTCGCCGAGTTCTGGTGTATTCTCATGGCTTAAATAATTGTAACTCTGAAAATACTTAATAATCAATGATAAATAGTGTAACCCCTGTTCATATACCTTAAAACGTACACTAACAAGAATATAAAGATTTAATGCGATATCCGGTTGTACTTTCTTGGAAACCCCATCAGAAGATAGCCTAATATAGGCTTCACCTTGTCGAAACGCCTTCTCCTGCTCTACATTAAATAAAAGTATGGAAACGGCGTCCAGTTTAAAAGGATTCTGGTCAGTCTTCATTTCACCATCGATAAAGTAAACCTTATCTTCTCCATATCCGGATACTCCGATCATGGTTCGAAAATGGCTATTCAATCGATTTTTCAACAAAGTAAGAACATCGCCAATCATGCAATTAATCTCCTTAGATTTAACCTCTGGACATATTCAGGCTTGCTGTAGAGGTAGTCAATAACTAGCCAGAATATTAATAGTTATTAAATTGCTGCCACAAATAACTAAATATGATCCGTAAACACAGTCAAGGAACGTTTTTTTCTCAATCTAAAAATGGGACACGTTTAGCAATGTGATTACGCCAATCATCAAGAGGCCATTCACAACATCACTGGCTATATTGACAGTTTTTACAACCGCCAATAATCGCATTGTACATTGAGCTATCTATCTCTCAATATCCATAGACATCAAATCTCAGGTAATGAGTAGATTTAAAGCATCCCCAAGTACCAACCAAACTTTTTAAGGATTATATTACTTAAAATAGAAAAATCAATACGTATAAATACCTATAACAACTAGCTTTAAAAATAAGCGGTTTTAGCATTCAAAAGTGTGCTGACGATTTTAAACACGTTAAAAAAACCGGGAATAGTAGCGAGTAAATCGCTACGTTGCTTTAGGATCGGATCGTTATTGATATGATTTTTGATGGTTGTTCGGGTTGCTTTTAGCTCAACTTCAAGAGAAAGCCGCCTCCTGGTTTTATGATGTCAAAGTGGCTTGTGCGTTTGACGAAAATACCATTGATAGAAATGCGCTGGTTTTATCCCGTCCGTTAGACATCACTATAACCACCGAGCAAATACTTAACAAAAAAACCATTCCTGTTTTTTGCCAATGAAGATCCGCAAATTTACCCTTTTTTGCAAAATAACCGGAAAAATATTGTTCTGGTGATCGGCTCAGCCTGGGACAGCAGAAACTATCCGGCAGACAAGTTTGTAAAAATAGCACAGGCGTTACAGCAAAACTGTTTGGTCGTTTGGGGCAGTGAGCAAGAAAGAGAAAAAGCAGACTGGATGGCCGCGCAATCCGCCACGATACAATTCATGCCCCGGATGGATTTAAACAGCTTAAAAGCGCTGATTGCCCACTCCGATTTGTTGATTGGGAATGATACCGGCCCGACCCATCTTGCCTGGGGATTAAACAAACCTTCCATTACCCTTTTTGGCCCGACACCGGTTAGCCGGGTTTACCAGACCGACATCAACAAAGTCGTTAAATCGGCTTCCATTGTCAATCCGTTTAAACTGAATAAACAGGATTATTCAATTAATGAGATTGATGAAAACGAGATTATTGAGCTGGCAAAGGCGTTGTTGAACTGAATTTGATTTTCGGTCGGGTAGGGCATTCTGTTCACGCCTTTTCTTTGGAAATCAAGGTAATCGGAATCTGGCGTTGAAAGAAGAAATCGCAGACTATTTGTCATTCGAATTTAACTGTGAAATCAGTTGGCACTTGGATCATTTTAAGACTTGGAATTTAGTGTTGAAATTGGATTGTACGAAAGCAGATCATCGTGGAAATGACTGATGACGACAGATAGCCAAGTTCGTAGTTCGATCGGGTGGGGATAACGGGCGCAATCCCGTTATCTCCACTCGATCAGCTTTTAAAAAATGTTAGAATCTAATGTAATATATTGAATTTAAAGTGTTTATATTCTCTGGTAGTCTCCTGGAGCAATGTGGTCAATAAATAAAGCTCAAGAAGTTAGGTTAACACTATGCTGTTGCGACTATGATAGTCAATTTTTATCCGGTTGTTTTTGGCATGAAAAAATTGAATGGGCTATACTGAGCAAACATAAAAGCTACGTAAAGTAGCTATTAATAATTTTCATATCCAATAAATGAACATTAAAAGCGTGTTCTGATGCAGGTATATTTATGTTAAATCTTACAAATAAGTCGATTGCCCAAGCATTGTTTGTTATTGGATTCACGAAAGATTCGGCGATTCGGACAAAGCAATTCGACATAGAAAAAGTGCTGATACCATTGATTAGCAATCCATCAGCCAATACTAACCTCCCTGATGATCTCAATCCACAAGCAGCACGAATCACGCTAAGACAAGGACAAATATCAGTCATCTTTTCCCAGATAACTGCCCAGCTAACAATTGACATTGATAATAGTAATGGCAAGTCTATTGAAACAATTCGAGAAAGCGTAGAGAAAAAAATCAAATTGTTTCAGAGCTGTGTGGATAAAATAATCCCTTTTGATCAGCAGCGTGAGCATGGATTAGTTGTTACCATGTTATATCCTGTGGATTCTGCCCAGGCCTCTGAAGGGGCTGTATCTGACCATATTCAATCTAAATTTTTTAAAATCTCTCCGTTAGGAACTCCTGCAAGTACGCAGTTTACTATTGGATATAAAACAGAGGATAATTATTTTTTTACATTATCTGTTGCACAATACCAATCATTCGTAGATGCTGTGTCAGAAAATCAATGGATTGACCTCAAGACACTTCCTGCGTCTGAATCAGGCATTGAATTGAAAATTGATATTAATAGCAGGCCCATGGCAAATCAACCTACTGATATAACTAATGTTATTTTGAAAAAAGCGTTTAACTTTGTTATAGATGAGGCTGATGAGTTTATAGGGGGTCAGAAATGAGTCAATTACGTACACTTTACTCACTTACTTCGTCGAGAATTGTGACGGAAGATTTTTTAGCTGATGATAATGCCAATCAGGACATTCTTGTCCGATTTCAATTGGAAGATAGACTTAAGACCATCACTGTAACCACCACTAATACGAAAACTATTCGAGATTGCTTGGATGCGTATCATGATCAACATAAACAAGATATTAATCTACTCCGTTCGGTAATTTTTTGGCTAAGAAATAACTTGGATTATGATGGTGTTTATACCGCGTTCTTGCTTGGTTGTTTATCAGAAGAAGAATTTGAAGAAGAATCAGAAAAATTTACTGTCTATGAAGAATTTGTCGACCCTATAAAAATAGCTCAAGATATTCAAAAAATGTACTCACTAATTGGAGTAGATTTTGATACTTCAGATTATGCGAGTTATTTTAAATGCTCTCAAGAGAATATAGTGGATGGATTGAAGTTGTTAAAAAACAATCCTATTTTTATGGAGAAGTTGCCTCAAAAAATAATACAGGAGATTGGTTTATGACCCTTGGATTAGGGGTTTGTTCGTCGATTGAGGGTAAAAAGTTAAAGTTGAGCACTAGAAAAATAAACCCTCAGCCATCGCCAGTAGTTGATATAAAATCAGGCAAAAAAGTTTATAAATTCAAGTTGTCATATGATGGGGGTGCGGAAATTGTTGATTCACTTGATTTAAACGATCCGGCTGTTTATAGCACATCGATGTTGGATATTGGAGATAAAATACAGGGTAGTTCTATTGATGGCTGGACTGAGAAAGTAATTAAGCCAAATGATATAAAGGTAATAAGCCGCACAGGCACACATAAAGGCTCTGAAATAGAAATTAAATGTCGATTTTATGCTCATGTGCAAACTGAGCATAGACATCATGCGTAGAGTGAGCAAGTTCAAAAAAGGCACCCAGAAATTATCCAGGTCATCAACCAAGCCCTAAAGAATCCATCATAATCTGACACGAACCCAAGGGAGCAGGCCTTGCAAAATTTTCGCGTTAAAACGCACGAATGGCATTGAAGAAATCTCTCGATATTCTGATTTTGACCGTTGAATGTTGGGCAACGAAAAGATGTTACCCAATATGACTGCTAAGTAGTTACTCCTGTTGGTAATAAACAAGTTGGTAATAAACAAGCTTGTTTAGCCTGCCAATTTTGCACTTGCCAATCTATTCAAACTAACGCCTTGTTCTGCGGCCTGCATGGCTAAGGCACGATGCACTATGGGTGGAATGCGAACCCTGAATTCACCACTATAGTTTTTCTCGGCCAATGGCATGGGTATAGGTTCGTCATTGGCTTGCATATCAATGACGATATCCCCCACCATCTGCTGAATGCCTTTTAAGGCGTCTTCTGTCGTAGGCGCAAGCCACGATAACGAGGGGAATTCGGTGCATAAGCCAAGGTGCTCGTTATCTTCTGGAGACCAAGTAACCCGGTAGGTATAGTGACTAATGTTCATGTGTAGATTCCTTCAACTTATCGATCGCTAAAAGTACCTGCCTAACCTGGTAGGCCTTAGCTTTGCCTTTGTCATTTTGGATATTAACGCGTGGGTCGCCAGGCCAAGGCGTTTTAAAAACTACATGACTGATGCCTGATTGCCTGGGTGGGCCAAAGTGTTCTTAACAAATTTTTAGCAAGTCTGCGAATTTTACATTCGTGGGCTCGTTCAGCATTTTAGTAAAGATTTTTTTAGTGGTCTTAGACATGGTTAAATGGTATCAATAATGCCCCCGAAATGTAAAATAATTTTTCTCTTTATGAGTCATATAAATTTTACATAACACCTAAATCCTGCAAGCCCTAAAAACCAGGCGTTAATCCCTGCCTTTTAAAGCTCAAATTTATTTTTTAAATCCGCCGTTGCGGTTTTGCCCATGCATTTATGATATTTGGTCCTCTCCACATCCGAAATTACAATAAATTACGCCAACTTTCTGACAACAGGCCAAGTCTAACCCTCCTTCCCGAACGAAGGCTAATACCAGACATTGATTTTCCTGTTTTTGTCTAGCTATAGCATCACTATCCTAAACCGACTGCCACCCAATCATCCCAAGCCTGAGGGTAAAGATGATTGTCAGGTGTTTTAACGGTCAACTGCCTGTTCCCTGTCAATAATTTGCCTGCTACACGAACCAAATAGGTGCGTATGGTTTCAGGCTCCCATTGCCGAAGCATCTGGCTGCCGCTCATGATAGCCATCCAGCGCAAGGTGTTATAAGCCAGTACCGCGCAATGAAATAAGGCAGCGTTAGCCAGGAACTCAGCGGTTCTTATCTTGCCCATTCCTAACTGACCTTTGGATTCTTCGATCCAGGTTTCGCAAGTTGCGCGTTCGCCGTATTTTTTATGGGTTTGCCAAGGTGTAAAGGCTTCAGTCGTGACATAACAGAAATAATCATAGTCGTATTCGGACGTGTCCAGTAAATCGACTTGAGGGCTTGGTTCTTTAAGTTGCTTCCTGCGCACTGCAACAAAACGGCGTGTCACTTTCCACGCGCCGCACCGATAGTCAAACGTACAGTGTTCCCAGTCCGGCTGTCCTGCTATGGCAGTCCACTGTTGCCCCGTCAGCAGTACGACTAAGTTTTTGAGTTTAACCTTGATCAGATAACCATGCTTATGGGCATCCAGCAAGTCCAATAAGGTGCCGACAAAATAACCGCTATCGGCTCGAATAATAAGCCGCATTTTGTTGGGTAAATGAGCCAGTAATTGTTTGACGAATTCAACGACACCATTACTGGTATAGGCGTTCCCCGTTCTAAACCAGGCTTGCAGAATCTCTTTACTTCCTGCCCAAAAAGCCAATTGCGGATGATAGGAAAGTGCGCCTTTTTTCTTGGGGTTAAAGCCTTTAGCGGCTCCCTCTTGGTTGCCGCACACCGAATCAACAGTGGAATCAATATCGATCCATTGCACCGGATTGAGCCCAACTTTAGACACGCCTGCGCGATTAGCCTTGCGCCAAATTTGAGCGCGCAATCTATGGGTAACGCTTTCAAGCTGGCTGATCTGCTTTTCGGTGACTTCTTTAAAGATCCTGCTTATCGTTGTTTCAACGGGTATTTTTAGCCAACCCGCAACCTCACGCAAAACGCCATCTGACCAAACAGCGCAGAGCTTTGCGATGGAGCTGGCACCACCGATCATACCCACGAGTACCAGCAGCATCGAACCAGTCAATTGATACTCTGCATTATCCCCCCGTTGATGCGGAACGGTTTGATTTACTGTTTGCTCAAAGCCGATGCGGTCTAAGAATTTTACAACGGGTATAAGACCTGCCTGACTGGTCAGGCCAGATGCGGTTGCTGACATTTTGACTTTACCTGCTGACTTACGAGCAGCGGTGGTTTTTTTCTGTTTTTTTGATGGCTTTGCTTTCATTAAAATAATGACCTATGAAATAACTTATTTTCATATTATATCATTGATTTATAACGACTATTTTGTTAAATTGAGCATTAGCTTGCAGGATTTAGGTAAAATGG
>Ga0208613_1000418_pt1 | contig 14179 bp, 9 predicted proteins | sample CryBogmetaGMA6M_FD_184543 | JGI IMG/M metagenome (GOLD analysis project Ga0208613, IMG submission 184543) | Freshwater microbial communities from Crystal Bog, Wisconsin, USA - MA6M (SPAdes) | ecosystem: Environmental > Aquatic > Freshwater > Lake | place: Crystal Bog, Wisconsin, USA | collected... | reverse complement strand
CTGCTGGTGTGCGTTACCGTGCAGGCGGCGGAGACTGTGCGCATTGGCGTGCTGGCCGTTCGGCCCAAACTCCAAACCCAGGCGCAATGGCAGCCGCTCGCCGTCGCGCTCAAAAAGGCGATTCCGAACCGGGATTTTTTAATTGAAGCCCTGACCTACCCGGAGTTGGAGGACGCTGTTGCCAGCCGACAACTGGACTTTGCCCTGACCAACCCCGGGCATTACGTCAAGCTGTCCCGGCGCGGTGGTCTGGCCGCACCTCTGGCCACCTTGCTGGTCGAAGAGTCCGGACTAAGTACGGCTGTCTTTGGCGGCGTTATTTTTAGTCGGGCTGATCGGGTCTCGCTCAACACCCTGAACGATATCAAAGGGAAAACCATTTCTGTCGTTGGCAATGATTCCTTGGGCGGCTACCAGATGCAAGCATTGGAGCTCAAGCAGTCAGGGGTCGAATTGCCCCATGATGTCAAGCTGCTTGAAACCGGAATGCCCCACGACAAGGTGGTTGAGGACGTGCTGACGGGGCGTGCCGATGTCGGGTTTGTGCGCACCGGTGTGCTCGAAGCCCTGACCCGCGAAGGCAAGCTGGACATGAAACTGGTCAAGGTTCTTAATCGGCAGAATTTGCCAGATTTTCCGGTCGTGACATCGACGCCCTTGTACCCTGAATGGCCGTTTGCCTACCTGCCTCACACCGATGAAGACTTGGCCCGACATGTGGCAGCGGCGCTGTTCTTACTTCACGAAAACCCGGAAACCATCCTGGCCATGGGGATACGGGGCTTTGCGGTTTCGGCCGACTACAGCCCGGTGGCTGATTTGCTTCGGGAATTACGGGCGCCGCCTTTTGAGGTGGCTCCTTCCTTTACCTTGCGGGATGTGGGCTCGCGCTACCGCTGGCCGCTTTTTGTCGGATTGGTGGCGCTGGGTTTGATTTTGATGCTGGCGCTGCGTTTGCTGCTGGCCCGGCGCAACCTGGCCTCGCAGCATCGTCTGGTGCTGCTACAGACCCAGCAATTACAAGACAGTGAAACGCGTTACCGCACGCTGATAGAGTGGACGCCGGAGCCGATTTTGGTACACCGACTAGGGACCATCCTCTATGTCAATGCGGCTGCGGTCAAGCTGTTTGGTGCTCCCTCCGCGTTAGCGCTGATGCAAAAATCAACGCACGAGCTGATCCACCCGGACTCGCGCGAAGCGCAGGCGCAAAGGATGAAAAATATTATCGACAAGGTGGACATCGTGCCCTTTGTCGAGTCCCGGTTTCTCAAGTTGGATGGTGCCCCCATTGATGTCGAAGTGCAGGGCACTGCCATTGTGTATGACGGCGAGTCGGCCATTCATGTCTCGGTGCGCGACATCACCGAGCGCAAGCAGGCTGTGGAAAAACTCAAGTTTGCCGCCAGCGTCTTCACCCATGCGCGCGAAGGCATCACGATCACCAACGCCAGCGGAATGATCATCGATGTCAACGACGCCTTCACGCGCATCACAGGTTACCCGCGTGAAGAGGTCATGGGCAAAAACCCGCGCCTGTTGAGTTCCGGACTGCAGAGCAAAGAGTTCTACATCGCCATGTGGGACGACCTGAAGACCAAAGGTCACTGGTACGGCGAGATCTGGAACAAGCGTAAAAATGGCCAAATCTACCCCGAAATGCTCACCATCAGCGCGGTCTGCGACCAGCAAGGCAACGCCGAGCACTACGTTGCGCTGTTCTCCGACATCACCGCTCTCAAGGCGCACGAGGAACAACTCGAACACATTGCCCATTTTGATGCGCTGACCAACCTGCCTAACCGTGTGCTGCTGGCCGATCGGCTGCGCCAGGGCATGACGCAGGCCTTGCGCCGGAACCAGCGATTGGCGGTGGCCTACCTTGATCTTGATGGCTTCAAGGCCATCAACGATCAGCATGGCCATGCCGCCGGAGACCAGTTGTTGATGGCCGTGGCCTCTCGCATGAAACTGGCGCTGCGCGAGGGCGATACCCTGGCGCGCTTGGGCGGCGACGAATTTGTAGCCGTGTTGATCGACCTGGATGATGTCGCCGCCAGTGTGCCGATGCTGAGCCGCTTGCTCGCCGCCGCCGCCCAGCCGGTGCAGGTGGGTGACCTCGTGCTGCAGGTGTCGGCCAGCCTGGGCGTCACCTTCTACCCGCAGGCCGACGACGTGGATGCCGACCTGCTGCTGCGCCAGTCCGACCAGGCCATGTACCAGGCCAAGATGGCGGGCAAGAACCGCTACCACGTCTTTGATGCCGAGCTAGACCGCAACCTGCGCGGCCACCACGAGAGTGTTTTGCGCATTCGCCAGGCGCTGGTGGCGGACGAGTTCGTGCTGTATTACCAGCCCAAGGTCAACATGCGAACTGGCGCGGTCATCGGGGTTGAAGCGCTGATCCGTTGGCAGCACCCGGAGCAGGGTTTACTGCCGCCGGCGGCATTTTTGCCGGTGATCGAGGACCATCCGCTGGCCATCGACATTGGCGAGTGGGTGATTAACACCGCGTTGACCCAGATGATGCTTTGGGAGGCTCAGGGTCTGAACGTGCCGGTAAGTGTCAATGTGAGCGCCCGCCAGTTACAGCAGTCCAGCTTTGTCTTGCGTCTGCGCGATATTTTGGCGGCCCATTCCGGCGTGAATCCTGCCAGCCTGTCGCTCGAAGTGCTGGAAACCAGCGCGTTGGAGGACCTGGCGCTGGTCTCTCAGATCATTGAGGAATGCCGACGCATGGGCGTGACGTTTGCGCTGGACGATTTTGGCACCGGCTACTCGTCGCTGACCTACCTGAAACGCCTGCCGGTGACCCTGCTCAAGATCGACCAGAGCTTTGTGCGCGACATGCTGGACGATCCCGACGACCTGGCTATTTTGGAGGGCGTGATGGGTCTTGCCAAAGCTTTTCACCGAGAGGTCATTGCCGAGGGTGTAGAGACCGTGCCGCATGGCACCTTGCTGCTCCAATTGGGCTGTGAGTTGGCCCAGGGCTATGGCATTGCGCGGCCCATGCCGTCCTCTGATTTGCCGGGCTGGGTTGCCACTTGGCGGCCAGATCCGGCTTGGGTTGCCATCGGGTAGACTTTGATGAAATAAGTCTGCAGCCCCCGTATTGCTTGCATAACCAGCTATTTATTTAATAGCAAGTTGAGTTCCTTCTTGTAGAGCAGAGGCGCTGGGCATCAGGCGCAACAGGGTCTCGGACCAGTTTAATTGGGCGTCGCCAAGCCTGTTTTCCATGAATTTGGCGAGTTCGGCGCTGGTGTCCGTTGCCAGTGAAAAAACATGCTGGCCATAAGTCATTGTTTTCTCTGAAAGGGGTGAAATCGCACTCATTTGCAAGTCCAGCAGTTGCTGCAAGTCTTTGGCGCTAATCAGGTTTTGAACATGGTGAAAAGAGCCACCGAGCAGGTCTTTAGAGGTCTCCATATTGAGTTCGGTCAGTTTTGCCAGATTGGAAAAACTATGCAGCGTGAGCCGTTTCATGAGCGCGACGTAGGCTTGGTTGCTGGAAATAAGTTGATCAGCGGTGTGTTTCATTTTTACATTCCTAAGTTGATCGTCAAGAGCCTCTAGAAGAGGAACGCCATTGGACCCAGTCGGACTATTTTGGCGTTTGCGAATTCTCAACATGAAGTCGGGTTTGACCGTCAAATTAGTTTGAGCCACATCAAGTCAATGGCCCGTTAGTAGTGCTAAAAATGAACGAGACAGAAGGCGGTTTTCTGCCCTCCACCATGAGACTTCACCCTGGCTCCGCGAGGGAAAACTGAAGCGCTGTTGTTGCCCGCAAGGCAAGGTCATCTTCAGGGGAAAGTATTGCCATTACCAAATTTGTATCTCTGGCCCGCGCTGGCCACGCTCGTTTTGATGCTGCTGGCGGGGGGGCTGGGTTGGTGGGTGCTGCGCAGCCAGCGGGCGCTGCACCGGAGCGAAAAGCGATTTCGCAACCTCTTTGAGCAAAACTCCTGCGTGATGCTGTTCATGGATGCCCTGACCGGCCATATTCTTGATGCCAACGAGGAAGCGGCCCGTTATTTGGGTTACACCCGGGCCGAATTGGTGGGCATGTCGATGGGCCGCATTAACACCCAGTTGCCCGAGCAAAACATGGCGGCCCCCACCAACGCCTTTCAAAAGAAACGCAATTATTTTGAGTTCACTTACCGGCTGGCCTGCGGCGAAATGCGTGAGGTTGAGGTCTACGCCACACCGCTGGAGAACGATGTTCCGCCCACCTTGCTGGCCATTGTTCACGACATCACCGAGCGCAAGCAGACGCAAGACATGCTGAGCAAGTTCTCTATTGCGGTGGAGCAAAGCCCGGCCTCGGTGGTGATTACCGATCTGAAAGGCACCATTCAGTACGTCAACCCGCGTTTCACCCAGATCACCGGCTACAGCTCAGCCGAAGCCTTGGGACAGAATCCGCGCATTTTGAGTTCCATGCAGACCGCACACGCCACCTATGTGGACATGTGGAACAGGATCACCAGTGGCAAGCTCTGGCAAGGCGAACTCCACAACAAACGCAAAAACGGGGATCTGTATTGGGAAGAAATCAACGTCGCACCGGTCATGAACCCGGCTGGTGTCATGACCCACTACGTCGCCGTTAAAACCGACATCACAGAGCGCAAAGAGCTGGAAGAAAAAGTTCATCAACTGGCATTTCACGATGCACTGACGCAGTTGCCCAACCGCCACCTGCTCAATGACCGTTTGCGCCAATCCATGGCGTCCAGCAAGCGCAGCCATCTTTATGGTGCGCTGATGTTTCTGGACCTGGATAACTTCAAACCGCTGAACGACCTGCATGGACACGACGTGGGCGATTTGCTGCTGATTGAGGTGGCGGATCGACTCAAACATTGCGTGCGCGGGATCGACACCGTGGCGCGCTTTGGCGGCGATGAGTTTGTGGTGATCCTCGATGAACTCGCTGCTGGCGAAGCCGAGTCCACGCTGCAGGCCGGCCAGGTTGCCGAAAAAATTCGCCTTGCCCTGGCCGAGCCCTATCTGTTGGCCCTGACAGCGCCCGGTCGAGCCACCCGTACCGTGCAGCACCACTGCTCCGCCAGTATTGGCGTTGCCTTGTTTGTCGACCACGAAGACCGCTTGGCTGATATTTTCAAATGGGCTGATACGGCCATGTACCTGGCGAAAGCGGCAGGCCGCAACCAGGTGCGGTTTCATGCGGCAGATGCGGGCTCGGCTACCAGTCTTCCTTGACCGCCAGCACGGCATCGCGCCCGGCCGCCGCGCGACCGGCACCCCAGGCGGTCACGGTGCCCGCGACCACCACTGCCAGACACAAGCCAAGCAATCGCGCCCAGGGCAGCATCAATTCCATGGTCCAGTGAAAACTTTGCGGATTCACCACATGCACCAGCACCACCGAGACTGCCAGGCCCAGTGCCAGCCCGGCCATTGAACCCAGTGTGGTCCAAGCCGCGCCCTCCAGCGCCACCACGGTCAAAATTTGTCGACGCGTCAGCCCTAAGTGCGCCAGCAAACCAAACTCCTTGCGCCGCGACAGCACCTGCGCACTGAAACTGGCCGCCACCCCAAACAGGCCAATCGCGATGGCCACCGCCTGCAACCAGTAAGTGACGGCAAAACTGCGGTCAAAGATCTTGAGCGAGGTGGCCCGTATCTGGCTGGCGGTGCCAAATTCAAGCAGTGGACCGGAGCCCGGGTTGGCGCGGTCAGCCAGGTCGCGTAGCGCTTGTTCCACGGTCTCGGGCGCCACGCCATCACCGAGCCAAAGCGCCAGGTCATTGGCACGCAGGTCGCCGGTGAGGCGCTCGAACACGGGTTTGTCAAGGGCAATCGCACCCGACTGGCGGGCGTAGTCGCGCCACACACCTGCTACATAAAACGTAGCTGCTTGCGCAGGTGCGACGGGGGATAGAGCCCTAAATGATGTAGAAAGTGGGGTGAAAACCGCGCCCAAGCTGGCCCCGTGCAGGTCCAGCATGGCTTCGCTCACGTAGATGCCAATGTGCTCTGGTGGCACCGGCAGCGGGTCGACCAACAGAGGCAGGCTGCGCGCCGGGTCCGTCAAGTCTCGGGCAATCAGCGCGACTGCCGCCCGGGTCGGGTCGAGTTGCAGCGCCAGTTGGCGTTGGGCCTGCACCCGCTGCACGCCGGCCAGTTGGGCGCTGGCCTGCACAAACTCGGGCGTGAAGTAAACCGTCTCGCTGGCGCCCAGGTTGCCAGCGCTGCGCACATACAAATCGGCCGGCAGCACACGGTCCAGCCACTGGGTGACCGAGTCCCGAAAACTCGCCACCATCACCGTCAATGCCACCGCGAGACTGAGCGACGCCACTACGCCACTGACCGCCACAGCAGCAGTCTCACGCACCCGGCGCGCCCGCTCCACCGCCAGCAGCGCCAAAGTGTGGCGCGCCACCAGCGGGGCGACGCGGTCCAGCAGCAGCGCCACGGCCCAAGGCAGGGCGGTGATGCCGCCCACCAGCATCAGCGCAATTGCCACATAAGCTGCCAAAGGGATGCCAAATAGGGGTGGAACGGCCGTCAACAGGACGCCAGTAGCTATCAAAATGAGACTGACCCAGTGGCTGCGCTGGGCTACCCCGACGGCACCCAGGCCTTTAAGCGTTTGCGCCGGAGGCAAACTTTGCGCTTGCCGTGCCGGCCACCAGCCGCCCACCAGCGCCGCCGCCACACCCAAACCACCGTAGACCAGAGCGGCTGCGCTGCTCCATTGCAGCGTGGGTGCCACCCCGGAAAAGTAGCCACCACCGAGGTCGCCGCCCAAAACCTTCAACGCCAGTGCTGCCAGTGCCGTGCCCAGTGCAATACCGGCGGCGCTGCCGACCAGCCCCAGCGCCAGTGACTCCCACAGCACCAGCTTCAGACGGTCACGCCCGCACAGGCCCAGCACCCCTAGCAAGGCAAATTGTTGCGCTCTTTTGGCCACGCTCAGGGACAGCACCGAGAACACTAGAAACGCCCCGGTAAACAAGGCGATCAAAGCCAGCACGGTGAGGTTGACGCGGTAGGCTTTGGACAGGTTGTTGATCTGCGAAGCCGCCTCGCCCGGCTCGGCCACGGTCACATTGGCCGGCCAGTCAGGCGCGCTTTTCAGGCTGCGCATGAAGGCGGCACGGTCGACACCCGCCTGCAGGCGCAGGTCCAGCCGCGTGAGCTGGCCTTGTCGGCCAAACAAGTCTTGCGCGGCGCCAAGGTCCATCACCGCCAAGGGGGCGCCCCCGGCGCTGACCCGGCCCGCGACCGTCACCACTTTGACTTGCAAAGCGCTTTGCAGTGAAAGTGAAGGGCCGTCCAGCCGTTTAGCGGCAGCGGCATTCAAAAATACGGTGCTGGGTGCGAACAGGGCGAGCCGGTCGGTATCAACCGCGGGCAGCGGCATCAACGCCGGGGCCAGGGATGCCACCACCAGCGCATCGACGCCGACCACGCGCAAGGCCACTCGTTGGGCGTTGGGCGGCAAGGCATAGGTGCTGAGTTCCAGCACGGGCGACGCCACCGCCACTTGCGGGTGCTGCGCCAACCGGGCGTAGAGCGTCTCGTCAAAACTGCCCTGCACGCCGCGCAACTCCAGGTCAGGCTCGCCGCTGACCGAGCGCACCGCCTGCGTGAACTCATCGAGCGCCGAGGCGTTGATCAAGTGCACCGAAAACGCCAGCGCCACGCCCAGCATCACCGCCACCACCGCAGCGGCATTGCGCCACGGATGGTGGCGCAGCTCTTGCCACGAGAAGGTTTTGAGCAGGTCGATCACGGCACGAGCAGGGGCGACAACCCGTCTGCCGCCAAGCGTAGCACCCGGTCGGCCCTGGCCGCGGCGGCTTGCGAGTGCGTCACCAGTACCAGCGAGGCGCTGTGCTGGCGGGTTTGGGCAATCAGCGCGTCCATCACCATGGCGGCGGTGGTTGGGTCGAGGTTGCCAGTGGGCTCGTCGGCCAGCAGCAGCGTGGGGCGATGGATCAGCGCCCGGGCAATCGCCACGCGCTGCAACTGCCCACCGCTGAGTTGCTGTGGCAGGCGATGGCCCAGCCCGCCCAGACCGACCGCCTCCAGCATGGTTTGCACGCGGGCGTCGTCATGCTGGCCCAGCAGCATCAGCGGCAGCGCCACGTTTTGCGCCACATCGAGGTGCGGCAGCACATGAAAAGCCTGAAACACAAAACCGGTTTTCTCGCGCCGCAGGCGGGCCAGACCGTCGTCGCTCAAGCGGCTCAGGTCGACGCCGTCCAGCGTGACGCTGCCGGTGTCCCAGGTGTCGAGCCCGGCCATGCAGTTCAGCAGCGTCGATTTGCCGACGCCTGATTCACCCACAATCGCCACGAACTCGCCCGGCGCCACGGTCAACGAGACTTGGCTGAAGACCGGCACCGCTCCGTAGTGCTTGCTTAAATCGGTGATGACCAGGCTCATGGCTGGCCTTCGGCAAACGCCTTGGACAAGGCCAACACCTGTGTCAAAGCATCCGGCGCATCGCAGGCCACCACTTGGCGCTGGGGCATGGAGCGCAGCCAGGTGATCTGGCGTTTGGCCAACTGGCGGGTGGCAAAAATGCCTTTGTCGCGCAACTCGGCCATCGGCCAACAACCGTCGAGCGCTTCCCAGGCTTGACGGTAGCCGACACAGCGCATCGAGGGCAGGTCGGGGTTCAGGTCACCACGCGCTCTTAACGCCTTGACCTCGTCCAGAAAATCAGCTGCCAGCATGGCGTCAAAACGCTGGGCAATGCGCTGGTGCAACCAGGCGCGGTCTGTGGGCTCCAGGGAAATCAACAACGGGCCCTCCAAATTTATACCATTTAGGCCTCTAGCCCCCGTATATTCTGCGCTAGCAGCTATTGATTTAGTAGTGTGAAAGGAGGAAAGCGGCTGTCCGGAAATGCGATACACCTCGAGCGCCCGCTGGATGCGCTGCGAGTCTGCCGGGTTGAGCCGGGCAGCGGTGACCGGGTCGACCAAGGCCAGTGCCGCGTGCATCGCGGGCCAGCCTTGGACGCTTGCCTCGTTTTCCAGTACCGCGCGAATCGCCGGGTCGGCTTTGGGCATGTCGTCGAGCCCCTGGCTCAGGGCTTTGAAGTACAGCATGGTGCCGCCCACCAGCAGCGGCAGTTTGCCGCGCGCAGTGATGTCGGCCATCAGCGTCTGGGCATCGTTCACAAACTCGGCCGCGCTGTAGGCTTGCAGCGGGTCGCGTATGTTGATCAGGTGGTGCGGCACTTGCGCCAGTTCTTCGGGGCTGGGTTTGGCGGTGCCAATGTCCATGCCCCGGTAAACCAGTGCCGAGTCAACGCTGATGATTTCTACGTCATGCACTTGGGCAATGGCCAGCGCCGCCGCTGTTTTGCCGGAAGCCGTGGGCCCCGCCAGCGCCAGGTAGCGCAAGTTGTCAGCGCGGGTGCTCATCGGGTTTCTCCGGTTTTTTGCACCAGCGTCCAAGCGGCCAGGGCAATTAGCACGCTCCAGAACCAGATGCCGAAGGTCAGTGGGTAGACCGTGCCATCCATGTGGGTGCCCAGCCAGCCGCCCATGGCGAAGGCCGCTGCCATCATCAGAAATCCATTCAACGCCGAGGCGGCACCGGCGGCTTGCGGAAAGGGGCCAACGGCGCCACTCTGGCCGCACGGCTGGTGAATGCCGTGGCCGAGCATAAACAGGTAGATGGGCAGCATGATGGCCCACGGTTGGTGCAGACCGGCCAGGGCCAGCGCGCCCATCAGGGTGCCCGCGGTCAGCGACAACCCGCCCGCAATGGCCACCGTGCGCTTCACGCCATAGCGAGTCAACAGCCGGCGGCATAGAAAGGTGCCCGAAATATAGGCCAAGGCCGTCGAACACATCAACAGCCCATACGGTGTTTTACCCACTCCCAGCACCTTGATGAAGACGAACGAGGAACTCGCCAGAAACGTGAACAAGCCGCCATAGGAGGCGGTCGACAAGGCTGAAAAGGCCCAAAAAGTGGGGTGGCTCAGAATATTCAACCAGCTCCGTGCCAGGTCAGCAGGGTGCAGTGCCCGCCGATTTTCAGGGGGCACGGTTTCAATAAATCGCAACGCCACCACCGCCAGGCAAAGTGCCCCAAAAATGGCCAGTGCCAGCAAGGCGATGCGCCAACTGAACAGGTCAGACAACAAGCCGCCCAAAGGGGCGCTCAGGCAGGCAATCACGCCCAGTCCGCTCAAACCCTTGGACATCACCCGCGCCCCTTGCACGGGGGTATAGAGGTCGCGCACGATGGCACGGGCGCACATCACCCCCGCGCCCATGGCAGCGCCTTGCACGGTGCGCCAGAAAATCAACAGGCCCATGGTGGGTGACAAGGTGCTGGCAATAGAGGCCAGCACATAGGCGGCCAAGCCGATCAGCAAAATGGGGCGGCGACCAAAGCGGTCTGACAGCGGACCCCAGATCAGCTGCGACAGGCCAAAGGCCAGCAGCAGCGCGGTCAAGGTGAGTTGGGCCTGCGACATCGCCGCACCAAAACCCTCGGTGAGCGCGGGCAGGGTAGGCAAGTACAGGTCGGTGGTGATGGGCTGCAGACCCAGCAGCAGCGACAAAATCAAGACCGTCAAGCCCGGGGGCATGACGGTGGAGGGCGTAATCAGAAGGGGGTTCGAAGCGGTGCGGACAGACATCCGCGTGAGCGTATCAGATGAACCCCCTTTTAGAATTTAGCTGATCTCCAAGCGCTTGGAGACCGAGGTGGTTTTTTTGGGCAGCTCAAGCGTCAGCACACCGTTTTCGTACTTGGCAATGGCCTTGGACTCGTCGACGTCCTGCGCCAGGCTGAAACTGCGCGACACCGCCCCGTAGTAGCGCTCGCTGCGCAATACCTTGCCGTCGTCTTCCTTGATGTCTTTTTCCCGTTTGGTTTCAGCGTCAATCTGCACGATGTTGCCGTCGATGCGCACGTTGATGTCCTCTTTCTTGACGCCGGGGAGGTCGGCGCGCACTTTGAAAGCGCCATTTTTTTCCACAACATCGACCCGAATGTCGAGTTCCTCCAGATTTCTGTCCATGCGTATGGGCGCCATAAAGCGCCGGAACATGGTGTCAAGAGGGTCGTTCAGGGTGGGGTCAAACAAACGTAAGCTGGCCATGATGAATCCTTCACGTTAAACAGATGGATGAAATACTTTGACAGCCACCCGCTCAACATTCAAGGACGGCTGCCAAGAAGCAAGATTATTTAATTTGGAACCCCTCCGATTGATAACTCGCAAAAACGGGGTCGTTAACGGGCTGGGTTACTCTTTGTCACCTGTACGCGTAGAGGTGTCTTCTGTTAAATTTCATCCAGAAATTTTTAACTCTCCATGCACCTCCGAACTCAAAACGCCGACTCAAGCCCCTCACTGCCATCGGATACGGTCGCGAGTGAGCCTGTGTATCGGCTGCTGTTTGAGCACAATCCGACGCCCATGTGGGTCTATGACGTCAAAAGCTTGTGCATGCTGGCCGTCAATGATGCGGCGCTTAAAAAATACGGCTACAGTCGCCCCGAATTTCTTGGCTTGAATGTGCTTGACGTCCATCACAAAGAAGATGCCGTGCAAGTGCAGACGCAATTTGAGGGGCCGTCCAGTGATTTGAATCAAGTGGCGCCGTGGGTGCACCGCCATCGCAGTGGGGCTTCGATGGAGGTCGAGACCGAAACTGAGGAAATGACGTTTGAGGGGGGTCCTGCGCGGCTGGTGCTGGTCAAGGATGTGACCGAACAGCGCCGCGCAGAGCAGGAACACTTTGACCTCGTCTACCGTTTACAGGAGGAGCAGGAAACGCTGGCTGCTGTGGTCAATTCGACCAGCAATGCCGTGATCTCGATTGATGCCTACGGGTGCATTGATGTCTTCAATCCGGCAGCTCAGCATATCTTTGGCTACCCCCGTGACCAGATGAAGGGGCAAACCCTGGAACTGCTGATGCCCGAGCGGTTTCGAGAGGCGCATCCGGCGCATCGCAACCAGTTTGCTGCCGAAAGAGAGACGAGCCGCATGATGGGTATGGGGGTGGTGAAGGGGCTGCGCTCGGATGGTGCAGAGTTAAGCCTGGAGGTCACCATTGCCCAGGTGACGGTCAAGGGGCATCAGGTGCAGATTGCAGTTTTAAGAGATGTGACTGACCGGTTGCGTGCCACCGCCATCTTTGAGCAATCACGGGCGCAACTCTCGGAGTTGACGCAAAAGCTCATGACTCAGGAAAAATCGCTGGTCAAGCGTTTGGCTCAGTCGCTGCACGACCAGTTGGGTCAAACCATGGCAGCGGTTCGGATGGCCCATGAAACCATCATTGCCTTGCAAGGCAATGCTATTTCGCCTTCCGTTGACCGGTTGCAGACGCAAATGGGTTCACTCATTGCTCAGGCAATTCGCCAGGTCAGGCAAGTGCTGGTGGACCTGCGCCCGCCCTTGCTGGAAGAGCAGGGTCTGGCCGCCGCGCTGGACAACGAGCTCCGCAACCGCTCCCTGACCCAGCCCAAGATGGATATCGCCATTCATGTGTCGCCTGAAGTCGCCTTGCTGCGCTGGCCGACCGAGGTGGAATACGCCGCCTTCATGGTGGCCCGGGAGGCGGTCGAAAACGCCTTGCGTCACTCCGGGGCGTCATCGGTGGATGTTGAACTCACGGGTTCACCCGGTGAACTGCGGCTGGAGGTGACTGACAACGGGTATGGTCTGGTGGACGGCGCACCCCAAAAAATGGGACACCTGGGCATGCTGGGCATGCAGGAGCGGGCCCACTCGATCTCTGCGACAGTCACGGTGAACTCCGATGAAGAGCACGGCACGCGTATTATTTTTAGCTGGCAGCCTTTCTAGCTGGCAAATTTCAGGGAGACAACATGACAAGCATCTATCTCGTCGACGACCATCTACTCATGCGCGAAGGTTTGCGCGCCTTGCTGGAGACCAAAAACTATAACGTGATTGGTGAGTCAGCCGACCCCACCGAGGCACTGGCTGATATTCTGAGCTTGCGACCTGATGTGTTGCTGCTGGACCTCAATCTCAACGGGCGCTCGGGGTTTGAGTTGCTTTCAGAGTTGCAGCGGCGGCACCTGCCTACCCGCTGCATTGTGCTCACCATGTCGGCGCAGCCGCGCCATGTGGCCGAGGCGCTGCGCATGGGGGCGAGTTCCTATGTCCTCAAGGGCTCGGCCGGCAGTGATCTCATGAGCGCCATCGAAGCAGCCCTGCTGGGTAAAAAACACCTGGGGCCCGATGTGGCCGATCTCGCCTTGCAGGTTTTTACCAAGCAAGACCAGGAAGATCCCTTGAGCACGCTATCGCCGCGTGAGCGGCAAATCATTTCCATGGTGGTCAACGGCCAGTCCAGCGCCGATATTGGCGTGGAGCTGCATTTGTCGGCCAAGACCGTGGCCACTTACCGCAGCCGTTTAATGTCCAAACTGGGTGTCAGCGATGTACCTGCGCTGGTGCGGCTCGCGGTTCGTCTCAAATTAATTGATGCGGACGACATGGATGCGGCTCGTGGACGTCGTGTTACGGATGTTTCTCGTCAAGTGTCTTAACCAGCCTTCGCAAGTTGTTGAGAACTCCCTACAGACGAGTTGACTCAGCGCAAATAAAGTTGGCCTCAGAGATTTGCTAAAGCGCCCACCGGACGCTGCATCCACTGAGGAAGCCAACAACATGATGAACGTTCAAACAATGCCGAGTGCTGCTCGCTGGCAGCCCACGCCTGGTCAACCTGCACTGAAGTTGGAGAGCGATGAGCGCTGGTCCGATTTCCAGGAAGTTTTGAATTTGTTGAAGTTTGATGGGCATTTGCATCAATTGAACAACAGCACCCTTTTTCGCCGCCGCCGTCTGAAAGCTGGCCAGTCCGCCATGGTGATGGGCCAGCCTTTTGATGGTTTGTATGTGGTGCGACTGGGGGCCCTCAAATCCTCGATGACGCATGTGGATGGGGCTGAGCATGTGTTGTCGTTTCCCATGAAGGGTGATCTGCTGGGCTTTGACGGAATTTGCAAAAACAAGTACCTGAGCGAGGTGGTGGCCCTGACAGAGTGCGACCTGATCAAGATACCTTCCACCGACTTGTTCTCGCCCGGGCGGGGTTGCAACGACATGGAACGCATGGCGTACTGGGCCATCAGCCGCGAGATTGTTCAGGAGCAAACGACCTACGCCCTGACG
>Ga0208613_1000409_pt1 | contig 14343 bp, 15 predicted proteins | sample CryBogmetaGMA6M_FD_184543 | JGI IMG/M metagenome (GOLD analysis project Ga0208613, IMG submission 184543) | Freshwater microbial communities from Crystal Bog, Wisconsin, USA - MA6M (SPAdes) | ecosystem: Environmental > Aquatic > Freshwater > Lake | place: Crystal Bog, Wisconsin, USA | collected... | reverse complement strand
GGTGAGACCTTTAACGAAATATTGACCTGCCAGCACGTAGACCAGCATGGTGGGAAGACCGGCAATCACGGCAGCCGCCATGTCGACGTTGTAGCTCTTGACGCTGCTTGAGGTGTTGGCCATGTTGTTCAGGCCCACGGTGATGGGCTTGCTGTCGGCGCCACTGAAGGCCACACCAAACAGAAAGTCGTTCCAGATATTGGTGAACTGCCAAATCAAAGTGACCATCAGAATCGGCGTCGACATCGGCACCACGATGCGGAAAAAGATGCGCCAAAAACCAGCGCCATCAATGCGCGCCGCACTCACCAGTTCTTTGGGAATGGCGGTGTAGTAGTTGCGGAAAAACAGCGTGGTCCCCGCCAAACCGGCAATGCAGTGCACCAGCACCAGACCCGTCAGCGAACTCGATATTCCAAGGAAACCCAGCACCTGGCTCATCGGCAGCAGCACCACCTGAAACGGCATGAAGACGCCGAACAGCATGAAGCCAAACAGCACTTCGCTACCCCGGAACTTCCACATGCTCAGCACGTAGCCGTTGATGGCGCCCCAGGCGGTCGAAATCAGCACCGCCGGCACGGCCATGATCACAGAGTTCCAGAAGTAAGGCTTCAAACCGCGGCAGTCAACCCCGGTGCAGGCGCTGGACCAAGCCAGGCCCCACGACTCAAAGTTGAGAGAGGTGGGCAGGCTCAGCAAATTGCCGGAGCGGATCTGCTCGGCGTCCTTGAAGGACGTGGCGAGCATCACATAGAGCGGCGCCAAAAAGAAGAAGGCAGCCACCAGCAGCACGCTGTAGATGGCGATACGGGGCAAGTGTTTAGCGATCATGGGGTTTGGCGCGAAGCTCGCTGTAAAGGTAAGGAACCACGATGGCGGCCACGGTGGCCAGCATCATGGTGGCGCTGGCAGCACCCAGACCAATCTGGCCACGGGTGAAACTCATCACATACATGAAGGTGGCGGGCACGTCCGACGCATAACCGGGGCCGCCGGCGGTGAGCGCCATGACCAGATCGAAGCTCTTGATGGACAGGTGCGAGAGCACCAGCACGGTGGAGAACACCACTGGGCGCAGGATCGGCAAAATAATGCGCCAGTAAATGCGCGGCAGTGAGGCGCCGTCAATTTGCGCCGCCTTGATGATGCTGTCGTCAATGCCGCGCAGCCCGGCAAGCGAGAGCGCCATGGCAAACCCGGCCGACTGCCAGATGCCGGCAATCACCACGCAATAAATGGCGGTCTCGCTTTGCACCAGCCAGTCAAAGCTGAAACTGGCCCAACCGAGGTCGTGCATCAGTTTCTCAAGCCCCAGACTGGGATTCAAAATCCATTTCCAGGCGGTGCCAGTCACAATGAAGGACAGCGCCATGGGGTACAGAAAGATCGTGCGCAACAACCCTTCGGCGCGAATTTTCTGGTCCAGAAAAATCGCCAGCGCCATGCCCAGCAGCATCGAGCCGCCGACGTACAAGAGGCTAAACAGGCCCAGGTTTTTCAGGGCCACGATCCAGCGGTCCATCTCCCACAGCCGCACATATTGCTCAAGACCCACGAACTCGTCGTAATTGGGGAGCATGCGCGAGCCGGTCATGGACAAGACGCCATTCCAGATCATGAAGCCATAGATGAACGCAAACCCGAGGACGAACCCCGGCGCGATCACGAGCTTCGGCAGCCACATTTCAAAGTTATTTTTCATATTGATCACATTTCCTTGGCAGACCTCTGGAGGCCGGTAGGATGGGTAAAAAAGTGCGACCTTGCGGCCGCCCTGTTAAACACTACCCTTGGAAAAACTCTCTACGCGCTTACCACCAGATCTCGTACTGAACACCCACCATGGTGGTCGATGTTTTGCCAGCTGCGCCGAAGGTCGTGGAATTAGCGGCTTGTGCTGCATCGTTCCAGTTGGCCTTCGTGACATACAAGCGCAGTTCCGGACGGCTCCAGAAGTCCTGGCCGACGGAGATCGTTGGCGCAATCGTGACCTTGTTGAGCGATTGATCAGCCTGGCCATCCGCACTGCGACGGGTGATACCGACTTCACCCAGCAACTTGAAGTTAGGCGTGAAGGCATACGAGACGCGGCCACCCACGGAGGTGTCCTTTGTCGTCACGTTGGTCAACTCGTCTTGAGTCGTTTGGTAGCCCAGCATGGTTTGACCACCAAAAGCACCGCTTTGCCAGTTCAGTGAATCCGCAATGCGGCTTACTTTTTGACCCGCTGAAGTGGCATCGATCGACTGGAACTCACCATCGATGCGGGCACGGCCAGTTGAGGTTTGCAGGAACAAGGAATTGGTCATGCCCTTGACCAGGAAGTCTTCCTGGTTGTGCGACACGGAAATGCCGGAACCGGTGTTGCTACCAGCCATACCTGAACCGTTCACGGCGGTCAACACCACGCGCAGTTTGCCGCCCGCGTTGGTAGCAATGTCAGAGATATCGGCATTCAGGCGGGTTGCTTTCACGCCAGTCGGCGTGGCCGTGTCAAACTTGTCAGCCGTGAACAGGCCAAGGCCGAGCTTGGCACTGCCCAGTTTGATGTCGGTCACACCCGCGCCCTGGTTGTCACCGTAGTTCATCAGGAAGTTGTCCACGATGTGCACGTCCTGAATTCGCAGACGGCGCTGACCGGCCCAAACTTTGGCATCCGGATCAAATGGCAGGCCACTGATTTCGACATAAGCCTGCTCAGTGCCGATCGCACCGCTGCCCCACTTGGCGGGCATGTAATGGAATTTCCATTTCAGACCACCGGCTTCGAAGTTTTTGATGATGTCGACCTCAATGCCGTTGTCGCCTTCGTTGCCGAGACGGTACTTTTGCAGGTCGCCGCCGAGGCTCAAACCGCCTTTGGTGTTGTCGTCATAGCTGAGCACCGGGCCACCACGGGAATAACCGTGAAATTCGATACCAGCGGCTTCGACTGCGAAAGCGCTGCTGGCGCAAAGGGCGGCAGCAGCCGCGACCAGACTGATTTTGAGTGTTGTCTTCATAGTATGTTTCTCAACAAAGCAAGTTTTATAAAAATGACAGGGTTATTTGGTTTTGGCTGCGGCAGCTATGCTTTTTTGCGCATTGGCGACCGAGATCTTGTCGTCGTTCCAGAACTGGCTGACCGCGTCTTTGATAGCACCTTCAGCGGCAGGACTGATGGCCATGCCGTGCGCCACAGAAGGGACCAAACCTGCGGTTTTGGCCGTTTCCACAAAGTCCTTGCTGGACAGCTTGGCGCAATCGTCAAACTTGGCCATGTTCATGTTCAAGCGAACCGGAATTGAGCCCTTGTTCAGGTTGAAAACTTCCTGAAACTCCGTTCCCATGATGGCGGCAGCCAAGTCACCCTGCGCCTTTTGAGCAACGGGGTCTTTCAGCTTGAACATGGCAAACGAGTCCACGTTGAATGTGAAAGCATTGGCGGTGCCAGGAGCAGCCGCGCACAAGAAGTCTTTGCCTGGCACTTTGCCGGCTGCAATGAACTCGCCCTTGGCCCAGTCACCCATGAACTGGAACGCTGCTTTCTCTTGCATCACCATGGCCGTGGCCAGATTCCAGTCGCGCCCAGGTGAGGCGGCGTCGGTGTAGCCCTTGACCTTGCGGAAGGTTTCCAACGCTTTCGTCATGGTGGCACTGGTCAGTGCTTTTTGGTCCAGCTTGACCAATGCTTCGTTGTAGAACTTGGCACCGCCCACGCCCAACACCACCGACTCAAAGGTGGTGAAGTCTTGCCAGTTCTGGCCGCCGTGTGCCACGGGTATCAGACCGGCTTTCTTGACTTTTTCAGCGGCCACAAAGAACTCATCCCACGACTTGGGCATGGTCGCGACACCGGCTTTTTTTAGCACAGCCGCATTGGCCCACATCCAGTTCACGCGGTGCACATTCACCGGCACGGCGACGTAGTTGCCTTTGTACTTCATGACATCGGCTACGACTTTAGGCAGCAGGCTGTCCCATTTTTCGGCTTTGGCGGTGGCATCCAGATTGGCCAACACGCCCTCGCTTGCCCATTCCTGAATGGCGGGGCCCTTGATTTGCGCTGCCGCTGGCGGGTTGCCTGAAACGACACGGCTCTTCAGCACGGTGGCTGCGTTGTCACCACCACCACCGGCCACGGCAAAGTCTTTCCAGACGTGGCCCTTGGCTTCCATGATTTTCTTGAGTTCAGCGACCGACTTGGCCTCACCACCGGAAGTCCAGTAATGCAAGACTTCGACTTCGCCCGCCATAGCGGCAGTACCAGCCAACACCAAAGCAACGGCCGTAGCTAGCTTGGAAAGTTTCAACATGTTGTCTCCTGTTATTTTTACGCCACGGACACAATCGGCCAAGGCGTAAGGTTGATCCGCGCAAGCACCATGCCGCTCGAATTAATTAATTGTTAATTAATTAACGTCATTGAACCATAGGGCTTACCCTTGAAAACAGGCAAAAAATCAATTTATTGAGTTTTATCGGCCGATTTCGGGCCGCGAAGGCAAGCTCTGTGCAAATTTACGCCACCAGCGCCAGCGCCCCAAAGTCACCCACGCGCTCGCCCAAACCGGCAGGCACCAGTTCGCAACCATCGGTCAGGGCCGGTAGCTTGCCGTAGACAAACGCCTTGAGTTTGGGCAAGAGGTACTCGCGGTGGTGCCAGAACACACTGCCGCCAATGCTGATGCGCTGCAAATCGAGCGTCACGATCAGGTTGTAAAGGGTCCGCCCCATCACCTGGCATAAATCATCAATAATGGCTGTAGCCACCGCATCGCCTGCGTAAGCAGCTATAAAAAGCGTAGCTGCATCGGAGTAGCCCTGGGCTGCGAAACGACGTGCAATGGCGTTGCCTGCGATCAGGCCCTCGACGTCGCCCACGTTACCGCAACCGCACAAGGCATCGTCGTTGTCGCTCACAAACAGATGCCCGGCGTGCCCGGCGTTACCGTTTTTGCCACGCAGCACATGGCCGTCCACACACAGGCCAACGCCAATGCCGGTGCTCCAGGTGACGTAGGCGCAGTTGGCCATCGGTTGGCCGTTGACCTGCAGCGCACCCCAGCGCCGCTCGGCCTCCAGCGCGCCGATGCCGTCGTTTTCGACCCGAACCCGGGGAAAAGCTTGTTTCAAGGGAGCTTCCAGCAGGGCAGTTTGCCAGTCGTTGGGCAGGCCCCGCGCCTTGCCGGCCATGCCGCCGCAAATGTTGGGCGCGGCCAACTCGACCAAGCCCTCTTTCAGCACGAACGGCCCGCAGGAGGCCACACCCACCGCCGACAGTTCGCTCAACGCAATACCTGCGGATTGGCAACTCTGCGTCACCAGGCGAATGATTTGCAGCCCCAGCGCATCAGTGCCGCCCTCCTTCGCTGTAGGTTCTGCCACACGCCCCCGAATGCCCTGGGCATCGGCGATGCTGACGGCTACCTTGGTGCCGCCAATGTCGACGCAGGCCACGGGGGCAGCACCAGCTGGTAATTTAAATTCAGAGGCTGAAAAATGAGTATTCATGGTGCGAATCTAGCAGTTGAGGGAGAGAGAAATCAGGCGCGACCGTAGTCGTCACTGAGACGAACAATGTCGTCTTCTTCGAGGTAACTTCCGAATTGAACTTCGACAATTTCGACTGGCACCTCACTGTGATTGGCCAGTCGGTGAACTTGCCCAATGGCAATATCCACATGCGCGCCCACCGCAAGCGTCAGCACTTGCTCGTCCAAAGTCACCGTGGCCGTGCCGACCACCACCACCCAATGCTCAGCGCGCTGGTGATGTTTTTGCAGGCTGATCTGGCGACCGGGCAGCACGCCAATGCGCTTGATCTTGTTGCCGGGTGCCACCGAAATGGTTTCATACCAACCCCAAGGACGCTCGGTGCGTTCGATCGTTTCGGTGCGGGTCTGGGGGGGCATGGTCATAGGGTCTGTGACAAAACACCGATGCTACGACCTTATCGGGCAAGCAGTTACGACGGCGTTACCAAGTCTCAGCGCTGGTGTGACTGTGCCCAGCGCACGATATCGGCCGCACCCATGGCACCGGGCTGGCGCGCCACCTCGACCCCGTTGGCAAACAGCGCCAGCGTCGGAATGCTGCGAATATTAAAGCGTGCGCCCAGGTTTTGATTCGCCTCGGTGTCGACCTTGACCAGCCGAAACCGGGGCTCCAACTGCGCGGCAGCCTGCTCGAACGCAGGCGCCATCTGGCGGCACGGGCCGCACCACGGCGCCCAAAAATCGACCAACACTGGAATCTGGCTGCGCGCGATGTGACGGTCAAAACCAGCCTCATCCAGCGTCAGCGAATGCGCCACAAACAACGGCTTGTGACAGCCACCGCAATCGGGGGCATTGGACAAATCAGCGCTGCGCACTCGGTTGGTGGTGTGGCAGTGGGGGCAAACAATGTGCAGGGAATCAGTCATGTGAAAACCTCTTATGGGTACAGATTAAGCCGCAATTTCCAAGCTACATCGTGACGATTCGCATCAAATCAACTTCGACAGCCATGTCGCCAACAAACTCAGCACCACCGTCGAAGCCAAAGGGATGAACCACTCCCGGCCAAACAGCCGAAAAGAGAAGTCGCCCGGCAACTTGCCAAACCCGAGTTTGGTCAACCAGGGCCGCAAGCCATTGATCAACAGCAAGGCCAGGAAGGTGACGAGTAGCCAGCGCAGCATGGGGTAATTGTGTTTGCCGAGGAATTACAGCGTGTGCGTGCGGTCGCCTTGGGCAAAGCCGATGGCGTCCCACGGCGCGCCCTTGGTCAGGCCAACGACCTTGAACAACTCACCCATTTCGTGCTCCATCACCAACCGTTGCGCCATCGCGCGCACCGCCAACTCAGACGCATCCATCAGCGGACCTAATCCGCAGTTGAACAAAAACCGGGCCTGCGTGCAGTAGCCCAGCACCTCCAGCCCCGCTTCTTGCGCCGCCAGCGCAATACCGGTGAAATTCACATGCGCCGTGATGTCTTTCAGGCCCACGTTAGTCAGCGGATCGGGGTCTGACTTGTGCAGAAAGTGGCACATCACCGTGCCCATGTGGCGCTGCGGGTGAAAGTACTCGTTTTCCGGAAAACCGTAATCGATGAAAAAAGCTGCGCCTTGGGTGAGCTTGTCAGCCAGTGTGCGGATGAAAGACTCTCCTTGCTGGTGGATTTCAGTCAGGTAGTCGTGCTCGCCCTCCACATCAACCGGCGGGCGCAGGTCGGTCGGGCGGTCTTGCCAGTAAAACTCAGGCTCCGCATCGGCCAGCGGTGAATCACACGTCACGCCGCGCTCAAACCATTCGCCTTTGATGCGCGACAGCAGCTTCACCGGCATCGCGTCCAGCACCTCGTTGCCCACCACCACGCCTTGCATCGTGTCGGGCAACTCGCTCACCCAGCGCACCACGGCGGCATATTTTTCGAGCTTGAGTTGCTGGCGCGCACGCAAACTGCCCGACAAATCGACGATGGTGTAGCGCTGCAAAGGCACGCCGAGCGCGGCCAGGGTGTCGAGCAATTGCAGGGCCAGCGCACCGGAGCCGGCGCCAAACTCCCACACCTCGTGGGTCTGCGTCACGTGCAGGGCCTGCGCCACTTGGGCGGCCAGAGTCTGACCGAACAACCGAGACATTTCCGGGGCGGTGACAAAGTCGCTGCCGGCTTGGGGCATGGCGCCAAATTTGGTGCTGTCATGGGCGTAGTAGCCCAGACCCGGCGTGTACAAGGCCTGCGCCATGAAGGTATCAAAACCGATCCAGCCCTTGCTGTCAGCAATGGTTTTCGCAATATGGCGCGCGAGCGTGCTCGTTAAACTGTGGGGTATTTTCATAACCAGCGAATTGTCCCTGAATGTCCACCCCCACTTCTGCCAACCCGCCTGCACGCTGTGTCCTAGTCACCGGCGCGGCCAAACGACTCGGGCGTGAAATTGCGCTCGCGCTGGCAAAAGACGGCTGGCGGGTCGCCGTTCATTACCGCGATTCGCTTGAAGATGCTACAAGAACAGTAGCAGACTGCGCAAGCATGACGGGGGGTAGCGCCGCTTTTCGTGCAAATTTAACGAACGAGACGGCGGTGCGCAATTTGCTGCCGCAAGTGATTGCCCAGTTTGGCCGGGTGGATGCCGTGGTTAACAGCGCCTCTACCTTTGAGCACGACACCGCCGCCACCTTCAGCTTCGGTGCCATGGACAAGCACCTGCGCAGCAACACTGGCGCCGCCATTATTTTGGCGCAAGCACTGCACGAACATGTGATTGGCCGTGATGGCTCGGCCAGCGCCCAGGCGCGCCGCCCCTTAGGGGTGGTGGTCAACTTGCTGGACCAGAAACTCTGGAACCAGAACCCCGATTTTTTCAGCTACACGCTCTCCAAGGCGGCGCTTGAAGCGGCCACCACCATGCTGGCGATGGCGCTTAGCCCCCAAATTCGCGTGGTGGGCGTGGCCCCTGGCCTGACCCTGACCAGCCACCTGCTGACGCCTGAAAAGTTTGAGGCGCTGCACCAACTCTCGCCGCTGGGGCGTTCGTCGACCCCCGCCGATGTCACGGCTACGGTCAAGTTCGCCATCGACAACCAGTCGCTCACCGGCACCACCATCCTGGTCGATGGCGGCCAGCACCTGATGAAATTCGAGCGCGATTTTTCCCTGCTGTGATAGCCCTGCAGCCAATGAGTCACCCTACCATGCCCCACACTTTTGGACACCAGACCCTGACGCTCACCGGTTTGCGTTTTGACGCCAACCTTGGCATTCTGGAACTTGAAAAAACCGCCCCGCAACCGATTCAGGTCGATGCCGAACTGAGCCTGGGCCCCCAGCCGCTACTGCCGCACGACGACGACATCGACCATGTGCTGGACTACCGCAAGGTGCGCCAGATCATCATCAACGAGTGCACCGCCGAACATGTGAATTTGCTGGAAACGCTGATCGGCAAGCTTGCCAACCGCCTGATGCAACTGCCCGGCGTGCTGGGCGTGCGGGTCAAAATCGCCAAACTTGAAATTTTTGAAGACTGCGAAGTCGCCATCCGGGTTGAAACCGGACAGTGGTAAATATGCCTGCATTTGAGAAAGAAAACATGAGCGCCGTCTGGACAGAATCCGAAATCACCACCGAAGCCACACAGGCCGACTCACCCGCTGCAAAAAAGCCAAAAATTGAGCGCGAAACCAACAAGCTCGAAAAACGCCTGTGCCATCAGGTCGGTAAAGCCATCATCGACTTCAACATGATCGAAGAAGGCGACCGCGTCATGGTTTGTGTTTCTGGCGGCAAAGACAGCTTTGCCATGCTTGATATATTGCTCAAGTTGCAGGCCCGGGCGCCCATCAAATTCGAGTTGATTGCCGTCAACCTCGACCAAAAGCAGCCTGGGTTTCCGGACCACATCCTGCCCGAATATTTGGCCAAACTGGGTGTGCAATTTCACATCGAAACGCAGGACACCTACAGCATCGTCAAGAAGGTGATTCCTGAAGGCAAGACCATGTGCAGCCTGTGCAGTCGCTTGCGCCGGGGCATTTTGTACCGAGTGGCCGACGAGCTAAAAATCACCAAAATCGCGCTGGGTCACCACCGCGACGACATGCTACAAACCTTCTTTCTCAACATGTTTTTTGCCGGCAAACTCAAAGGTATGCCGCCGAAACTGGTGAGCGACAACGGCGGTCACATCGTGATTCGCCCACTGGCCAACGTGGCCGAAAAAGACCTGATCCGCTGGGCCGAGCACCGCCAGTTCCCGATCATTCCGTGCAGCTTGTGTGGCAGCCAGGAAAACCTGCAGCGTAAACAAATCGGCAACATGCTGCGCGAGTGGGAAAAGCAATACCCCGGGCGCACCGAGACCATGTTCACTGCGCTACAAAACGTAGTGCCCTCGCACCTCATGGACGTCACGCGCCACAACTTCAAGGACATCACCTCCACCGGCGTGCCGGACGAAAACGGCGACAAGGTGTTTGACGAGGAAGAGTTCCCAGTGGCCATGTTGCCCGGCCTTCAGGTGGTCAGTCTTTAATCTTTTTAAACCATGCACGCTACCCGCATCATTGCTATCCGCCACGGCGAAACCGCCTGGAATGTCGACACCCGCATTCAGGGCCACCTGGATGTCGGCCTCAACGAGACCGGTCGCTGGCAAGCCAGCCGCGTGGCGCAAGCCTTGGCCTCAGAGCCGATCCAGGCCATCTACGCCAGTGATTTGGTGCGTGCCTGGGAAACCGCCGGCGCCATTGCCAAGGCCACCGGCGGTGTGCTGCACGCCCATACCGGCTTACGTGAACGTCATTTTGGCGTACTGCAAGGCAAGACCTTTGCCGAAATTGAAATCGCCGACCCAGAACAATCGCTGCGCTGGCGCAAGCGCGACCCACACTGGGCACCCACCGGCGGCGAGACGCTGCTGCAAGTGCGGGACCGCATCAACCGCACGGTGGCTGAACTGAGCCAACGCCACATCGGCGAGCAAATTGTGCTGGTAGCGCATGGCGGCATCATGGATGCGTTGTACCGCGCCGCCACCGGCCAGGAGGTGCAAGCACCCCGCAGCTGGAAGTTGGGCAATGCGGCGATCAACCGCCTGCTCTGGACGCCTGCGGGCCTGACGTTGGTCGGCTGGTCTGATACGCGCCACCTGGAAGATCAAACCCTCGACGAAACCAGCACCTGAGCGGGCTATATCGCAGTCATTGCCATGTCATGCGCCGGCTTGTGCGGGCCGATGCCACCGGGGTAGAGGGCTCCGCTCATGTCCCCCGAACCGGGCTGCGCCCGATCCTCCTCCTTGACTTCGCTGCACCCTCTACCCCAATGTCATCGTCTGTCACCCGTGTTGACCGACTCAGGACGGCGTGGCATTCAGTGCGGTGAGGTCAAGGAGGAGGCCAAAGGCCGGGGGACACGAACGGCACTGAGTGCCACGTCGGCCTGAGTTCATGCGCCAAACAGGTCACCCCCATCGCGGTTCGGCGGCGTCACCCCCAAATGCCGGTAGGCGGCCAGCGTGGCGATGCGCCCCCGCGGCGTGCGTTGCAAATACCCCTGCTGAATCAAATACGGCTCGATCACGTCTTCGATCGTTTCACGCTCTTCGCCAATGCTAGCGGCGATGTTGTCGAGCCCGACCGGGCCACCGTCAAAGCGGTGAATCACCGCCTCCAGCAACTTGCGGTCCATCAAATCAAAGCCTTGCGGATCGACATCGAGCATCGCCAGCGCACGGTTGGCAATCTCGAGCGTGATTTCACCAGCGCCCTTGACGTCGGCATAGTCGCGCACCCGGCGCAACAGGCGGTTGGCAATGCGCGGGGTGCCGCGTGAACGCCGGGCAATCTCGTAGCCGCCCTTGTCATTGGTCGGCACCTTGAGCAAGCCGGCGCTGCGCCGCACGATTAACGCGAGTTCGTCAGCGGTGTAAAACTCCAACCGCGCCACAATGCCGAAGCGGTCGCGCAGCGGGTTGGTCAGCATGCCAGCACGGGTGGTGGCGCCGACCAGCGTGAAGGGCTGCAAATCAAGCTTGATAGAGCGCGCCGCCGGGCCTTCACCAATCATGATGTCGATCTTGTAGTCCTCCAGCGCGGGGTACAAGATTTCTTCCACCACCGGGCTCAGACGGTGAATTTCGTCAATGAAGAGAACATCGTTCTTCTCCAGATTGGTCAACAAGGCCGCGAGGTCTTTGGGTTTTTCGAGCACCGGGCCGCTGGTCTGACGCAAATTAACACCTAACTCATGGGCAATGATGTGCGAAAGCGTGGTTTTGCCCAGACCGGGTGGGCCAAACAGAAGTACGTGGTCGAGTGCCTCGTCGCGCATTTTGGCGGCGCTGATAAAAATCTCGAGCTGTTCGCGCACCTTGGCCTGGCCCACGTACTCGTCCATCAGCTTGGGGCGCAGGGCGCGCTCAACCGCTTCCTCATTGGGCGAGGCCGGGGCGGCGGAGATCATGCGTTTGGGGGGCGGTGCGCCAAAATCGTCGGTTTGAATGCTCACGGGGTGGGGGCTGCAAAGTGGAGCTTGACTATAGCCTGCAGCGCCACTGAGCGGCTCAAGTGCACCGGTGATTCTGCCGATAACATGGCATAAACCCTTCTTTGACCAAGTAGGGCCAGATCATTGTGCTTACCCACGGGGCCGCCTGCCATGAATTCGAATCGCCTGAATCCCCTTCTTGCCACCAGCCTGGCCCTCTTCCTGACGGCGGGCCTGCCCCTCGCCAGTATGGCTGCTGACCATGCAGCGCCTGCAGAGGCGCCAGCTGCAGATGCCCACGCTGCACCCGCCAAAAAACCAGCCTCGAGCGCCTCAGCGGCCAAGGCCATGGGCGACCAGGTGCGCGAAGCCGTTGAAGCCGGCGGAACCGCCAACAAACGCATCACGCTGGTGGTCAACGGCAAAGAGAAAAAATTCATCACCATGCCGGCCAAGCCTCCGGCTGCGGCCGCTGAAGCCCCGGCAGCGGCACCAGCCAAAGCAGGAGAACACGCTACGGAGCACGCCCCAGCTGCAGCGCCCAAGCATGCAGCAGTTGCCGTCAACCCCAAAGCCAGCCGCGCCTACATTCGAGCCAAGGCGGCCGCCATGACCGGCCACGAATCCCCTGCGGCGGTTGATGCAGCAGCGGCGCACCATGACGGCGAGGTGCACTGGGCCTACGAAGGCGCCAACGGACCGCAAGCCTGGGGCCAGCTCAAACCCGAGTTCAATGCCTGCGCCATCGGCAAGCGCCAGTCACCCATCAACATCGAAGAATCAGCCACCCTGCAAGGACCCGCCGAACCCCTGCAATTCAACTACATGCCCAGCAGCGGCAGCGTGGTAAACAACGGTCACACGATTCAGGTCGACCTTTACGGCGACAACGCCATCACCGTGCGCGGCTCGACCTACAAGCTGCTGCAGTTTCACTTTCACACGCCGTCGGAAGAGCAGATCAACTACCGTAATTTTGCGATGGTGGCGCACCTGGTGCACAAGAACGCCGAGGGCCAACTGGCCGTGGTCGCCGTGCTGCTGGACCCCGGCACCACCAATGCGCTGATCAACAAGGTATGGACCTACATGCCACTTGATACCAACGACCGCGTGCGCATGCCGGTCGGCATCATCGACATGAACGACTTGCTGCCCAAAGACCAACGCTACTACCAGTTCATGGGCTCGCTCACCACGCCGCCCTGTACCGAAGGCGTGCTGTGGATGGTGCTGAAACAACCCACCACCGTGAGCAAGGAACAAATCAAACTGTTCAGCCAACTGTTCCCCCGCAATGCCCGCCCGGTGCAGCCCGTGAATGGCCGCGCAGTGCGGGATGCGCAGTAGGCTTGCGACTTGCTGGTTACTTGGCCAACGCCCGTAACGCCAGCTTGATGCCGTCGCTCACACCGACATCCACCGGCAGGGCTTTCAGAGCGGCAGCGGCTTCTTTGTCGCTGTAACCCAGCGCCAGCAAGGCCTGCAAGATATCGCCCTGCGCATCGTTGACGATGCTGGCCGACACACCGATATCCGGCCCGAGCTTGCCTTTGAGTTCCAACAGAAGGCGCTGCGCGGTTTTGGGACCGATGCCCGGTACCTTGGTCAACCGCCCCGCTTCTTGCATCGTGATGGCATGCGACAACTCGCCCACGCTCATGCCCGACAGCACCGACAAAGCGGTGCGCGGCCCCACGCCTGATATCTTGATGAGCTGGCGAAACGCTTCACGCTCCTGCGCGTTCTCAAAGCCATACAGAATTTGCGCGTCTTCGCGCACCACAAAGTGCGTGAGCAAGCTGACGCGAGCGCCGAGTTCCGGCAGGTTGTAAAACGTGCTCATGGGCACATGCACTTCGTAGCCCACGCCATTGCAATCCACCAGCACCTGGGGTGGATTTTTGTCACTCAAAGTGCCCGTTAATTTGCCGATCATTTTTTGCCTATCATGGGTGACTAATTTCTGGAATTATCAACTTGATCCTCAGACACATTTTTTCCCCACCCAGCAACACCCGCCTGGGCCACCTGTGCGGCCCCATGGACGAGCACCTGCGCAGTATCGAAGTGGCGCTACAAGTCAAAATTGCGCATCGGCATGAGCAGTTCAAGGTTGACGGCACCAAGGCCAATGCCAAACGCGGCATGGAAATGCTGCAAGCCCTCTACGAGATGGCGGCACGCCCGATTGAGCCCAGCACGATTCAACTGATGCTGGCGGGCGACCCCGACATGGTGGACGCCGACAGCCCGGGCCTCAAAACCAAGCGCAGCGACCTCAAACCCCGCACCATGAACCAGGCCGCCTACCTGGACAGCATCACCGCCAACGACATCACCTTTGGCATTGGCCCGGCCGGCACCGGCAAAACCTACCTG
>Ga0208613_1000406_pt1 | contig 14455 bp, 12 predicted proteins | sample CryBogmetaGMA6M_FD_184543 | JGI IMG/M metagenome (GOLD analysis project Ga0208613, IMG submission 184543) | Freshwater microbial communities from Crystal Bog, Wisconsin, USA - MA6M (SPAdes) | ecosystem: Environmental > Aquatic > Freshwater > Lake | place: Crystal Bog, Wisconsin, USA | collected... | reverse complement strand
ACCGCCCAGACCATGGGCGAACCCCCAACCCCCACATCCCCACCATGGGAACGGATAGACAAACTACCTATCCGGCTGCGGCGGGCAGGCGGCTATCCCGATATGATCGCCGCCCCGATCAACCAGCAGCAATTCCCTCTCGGCCATGCCGTGGCGGCCTCTGCCTGTGTGCCGGCGCTATTCGATCCCTTAGCAGTCAGCAATCTCTATCGCGACAAGGAGAAAAACGAGGATATTCGGGCGCAATTGGTGGACGGAGGCGTGCATGATAACCAAGGGATCGAAGGACTGTTGCGCAATGACTGCACCTGCTTCGTGATCAGTGACGCAGGTGGCCAATTGGAGTCGTTAAATAATCCGGGGGTCGATCCGGTTTCCGTGTTGTTGCGCGTCAGCAGCATCTTGCAAAGCCGGATCAGGACAGAAAGCCTGCTGCATCTGTTCGACACGCAAGGCAACGATAATGTCGCTTTCATGAATTTACGCCACGGTTTGGGGGTTCGCAGGATAGCCTGGGTCGATCAAAAAAACCAGCAAGCTCCCGATGAAATCATACCGCCCAGCAGCCAAAACTTCGGCATCCACCCCTATGTGCAGGACAGTCTCTCCAAGATGCGCACCGACTTGGACGCCTTCACCGAGGTCGAAGCCTATTCATTGATGCTGGATGGCTATCGCATGAGCAAGGGTGAACTGGATTACTTTATGGAAAACTCCCGCTGTGCGAACATCAAAAAGCCCGAGTCACTGCCGCTTGGGGAAAACTGGAAGTTTCTGACCATCGACATCTGGGCGCGGGATCCAAAGCCTGATTACCTGAAACAACTGAAAGTAGCACAATCCATCTTTGGCAAAACGCTGCTGCTGATGCCTTGGCTGTGGATTCCTTTTTTTGCAGCCATCGTGCTGGCGCTTTATGCCTTCTGGCCACAAGTTTTGGCACTGCTGGCCAGTTCTATCCCGGTCACCGCAGTTCTGCTCGCCGTTGGCTTGTGGCTACTCAACGGCCTCGCGCCGAAACTGCTCGAACTACTTCCTTTTCTGGAACTGGCACGTCCCCAAGCGGCATTGGCCAAAAACGCCCTCAAGGCCATACTACTGACGATAGGAACGGTGTTCATCATTTTCTATATCAAAATCATCAACCCACTGTATCTGTGGCGCGGACGGATGGCAAACTTGGGCCTTACTTCCACCCAGCTATGGGACGAGTTTTGGAAATGGGTAAAGTCAGGCTTCGCATGAGGCTACACAATTATCAGAACTACTTGCTTTACTGGTTACAAATTTAAGTTTGAAAAAGGACAAAATTATTTAGGTTAGCCATTTATAATGTTCAAGGTCGTTATGATTGAAGAAAACGATGTCGCAGGAAAAAAGAATACGCCTGAAAAACTCAGGAAGAAATTGTGCAATCGACCGGGCCGGGGGGAATGGACAGTCCGCCGCATCAAAAAAACATCCTGTCGCCGAATTACGACCAACAAGGAGAGCATGCAAAACCGGGGGAGGCAATCTGAACCGATCTTTGAGGTAACGGAAAACAAGTGTCTTCCGTTACGCTGAGAGATCGCCGTAAAATATCTGACCTGCCCATGACTCCCTCAAATAACGTACGAAAACTATTGTCGGACTTAATCAGAAAAGGCGCTAAATGCGAGCACGACTGTTTTCAAATACAAGCCGTTACACCTAGCACCCGAAATTACTGGTTATTAAGTTGAAAAATCACGAGGAAACCACAGCATGATGAGCTTTTTTAATAGAGAATTTTTCCTACTTTTGCCCGCCTTGATATTTACTGCGACCATAACTAGCTGCGTCAGCAATGCCGGGCGGGACGAGGCTGCGGCCCTGCCCGCCGAGCTTAGCGCCAGTCAGGTGGCGGGGTATTTGCAATCCAGCGAGCTTCCGAACAGTCTAGCGCTGCTTCCGCCTCCACCGATTGCAGGGTCGACAGGCTTCGCGCTTGATGAGGAATACAGCAAAAAAAGTTTCGCTTTGCGCGATACACCGGCCTGGACGCTGGCGATCTTGGATGCTGACCTGACGTTTCCGAACGCGGCAGGCACTTATTCCTGCGCATTGAATGCGCCTATTAACGAACAGGATACGCCACATCTTTACACACTATTGCGTCGAACGCTGAAAGACGCGAAGGATTCGACTGGAGATGCAAAAAAACATTACCAACGCCCCCGTCCCTTCTTAGTGAACAAGGCGGCTTTCTGCACGCCGGAGGATAAAGCACGGCTGGAGAAAAGCCCTTCTTATCCTTCTGGGCATAACGCAGCCGGTATGGCTTGGGCGCTTGTCATCACTGAGGTTTCTCCAGCACAAACCGACGCGATTCTGGCACGAGGGCAGGCTTTTGGGGTGAGCCGTATAATCTGCAACGTGCATTGGAACAGCGACACGCTACAGGGCCGTTACATGGGTGCCTACACCGTGGCGAGACTACATGCCAACCCCGCGTTCCGCGCCGACCTGGAAGCTGCCAAGGTCGAACTTGAAACTGCCCGCGCCAAAGGCTTAAAACCCACACGCGACTGCAACGCGGAAAAAGCGGGTATGGATTTGCAAAAGTTGCTGTATCAGTAAGCCGCGCGGCTATCTTTCACCTGTCATTGGATGCTGTTACCCGATACCTGATATTGTCTTGATCCATTGTAACGCGCACCTCACGGCCATGAACTGCCGGTCGCGACTGGCTGCTTTATGGTGATGAATATAGCAGAATTAAGTTCGATAAAGCATGGGCGAAAAACAGTCAACTAAATTGTAGTAAATAATTGCTAATTAAATGAAAAGCAGAAAATTTTATTTGACTTTTTTAGACGACTAAGGATAAAATTTAAACCGTTAATAGACGACCAGTCATATATCTACACATGAAAAAAACCAATCAAAAGCAAGTGAACAGGGAAATCTTACTCAACCAAGGGGTTGCCTTACTCATGCAGCAGGGTTATCACGGCACGGGGCTAAACGAAATTCTTAGTGCGGTACAGATCCCCAAAGGCTCTTTCTATAATTATTTTGGCAGTAAGGAGAACTTTACCGCCGAGATTATCGAGCATTACATCCTGCCCTATATTGAACAAATACGAACCTATTTGAAGCAATCCGAAGGCAATGCACTGGGTGCGCTAGAAAGATATTTACAAGAAAGTATCGTTGAGCTTGAGAAAACCAATTTCAAAGGCGGCTGTTTATTGGGTAATTTAATTGGCGAAGTAAGCGATACCAGCGATGTTTGTCGAATGGCGCTACAAACCGCACTCAATCATTATCGTGATGTATGGGAACTTGGTTTAAGCCTTGCTCAAAATGAAGGTACGATTCGTACCGATAAATCAGCGCGTGAACTCGCGGATTTATGGGTAAATGTGTGGGAAGGTGCATTATTACGTATGAAAGTGGAACAGTCCGTTGCACCATTAAAACAATGCTATCACGAATTATTAGGAAGTTTTTTTAAAGCATAATTATTAATTTCGCTTTAAAAAAAGTACCTTACCCTCAACCTAACAATTCAACGGGGAAATTTCTATGCCTAAATATATCATCGAACGCGAAATACCTAACGCTGGAGCTTTATCCGCTCAAGAATTACAAGGAATATCGCAAAAATCTTGCAGTATTTTGAGCGAGATGGGAGCAAAGATTCAATGGCTGGAAAGCTATGTCACTAATGACAAGGTTTATTGCATTTATATTGCCCCTGACGAAGCAACAGTCAAAGAACATGCTGAAAAAGGCGGTTTTCCAGCGAACCGTATTTCACAAATAAAAACCACCATCGACCCGACTACAGCTGAAGGTTAGCCCATGAGAAAGCGCGATTGCAATCAAATACAAACGCGTTTTTTATGACTAGAACTACTATCCGAGTTATAACAATGACCAAAAGAACACTAGCAAACACGTTGTGCAGCCTATTATTACTTACCCCCCTTATAAGCGATGCCGAAATACTGGCGATGGTCAATTACGACAGCATAGCCGGTCAATCCCCACGCCGCGAAGGAATTGCGATTCTTAATGTTGATCCTGATTCGCCGCAATTTGGCAAAATCGTCAATGACCTGCCTTTGCCGCCGGATGCACTTTCCCACCACATCTTTTACAACAAGGATTTAAGCAAAGCCTATATCACCGCCTTGGGCAATGGCCCATTACGCGTCATCAATATGAAGCACAAGCCCTATGCCATTGAGTCAATTGATGTGCCGGAATGTCAGGTTAGCGAAGACATGGTGTTTACAGCCGACAAAAAAACCTGGTATCTCACCTGTATGGGATCCAGTAATGTGATTGTCGGCGACGCGGAGACCGATAAAGTCAAACAGGTCATTACAGCTGATGGCAAGGATACCTTTATCAGCTACCCGCACGGCATCGGCTTGCAAGAAGATATAAACCGGATAATTGTTACCAGCACTGTGCGGCCCTCTGATTTAGGGGAACCCGGCGAAACGGTCACCGTTATCGAAGCCACCAGCGGTAAAGTGCTGTCCACCCATAAATTATCCGACAAACCAAGCCCCTCTGGTTCCGCGCCGGTAGAAGCGGTATTTGTCCCTCATGCGAATCCGCCGATGGCCTATGTGGCTACTATGTTTGAAGGCAAATTGTGGACAGCGATATGGCAGGTCAATAAGCACACGTTTGACTTCCAATCCGTTTATGATTTTGCTGAAGTCAAACAAGGTGTGCCCCTGGAAATTTACTTTAACCAGGCACACGACAGGTTATATGTCACCACCGCAAATCCCGGCGCATTGAATATTTTTGACATCAGCGGCGAATCCGTCACAAAACCGGTTTTAATAAAATCTATTCCAACGGCCGCCGGCGCTCATCATGTTGTCTTTTCCCCCGATGAAAAATATGCGTTTGTGGAGAACAATTTTTTAAATTTGCCCAAAATGGATGACGGCTCGATTACTGTGATTGATTTGCAAAAAATGGCAACGAAAACCAGTATTGATACCCTGAAAAATAAGGGATTAAAGCCCCATGACATCTACATGTTGCCGCCATGGCATACAGACGATGCGCACTAAATCAAACTATTCGACTCCACAAAGAATATTCTTAATTAAAAACTATTTTAGAGGGTTAATAAATGAATCAAGAAAAAACGTTAATGGATTTTGTTAAACAGGCAAAAGCCAAAATACAAGAAATAGAGGTTTCGGAGGTAAATACCCTATTAAACGAGGGATACCAGGTATTGGACGTGCGCGAACCTGCGGAGTTTTTATCAGGCACTATTGAAGGGGCGTTAAATGTTCCTCGCGGCATTTTGGAGCCCGCCGCCGACCGTCAATACGCCGGTCACCGAGACGAGCTTATGGATCGCGATAAAAAGTGGTTAATATTTTGCGCCAGTTCAGGGCGATCCGCTATGGCTACGGTCGTATTGCAAGAAATGGGATTTAAGAACGTAAAAAATATTAACGGCGGCATGAATGCCTGGAAAGCGGCTGAATTACCAGTAACACAGTAACAATGCACCGTTAACTAGCGCTATTGAAATCCGAGGATGCGTTCAGGGGCAGAGATGCGCATTGATTGCGATTGGTCAGGTGCGGTTCGTACCTCACCACTTCCTAAAATTTGCCTACTTTCCGTATATTGCCGGTTGATACGGATAATCTGAAAAACGTTAGACAAAAGTTTACGGACTGTCTAATGTTGTGGCTGCCTGCCTTCTTGCCGTTTGCTAAACTTCGCGAATGGCAGGTTTAGGGTAGCGAAAAACTAAAGCCCTATGGCTGCTGTGGGTCGGGTGGAGACTGCGATCCCGTTAATCATATCCTCGGGGAAGCCTCTTGGCTCAGGGTTCGATCACAGGTTCGACCAACAGCACATTTTGTTGTTTACGCAAAAGGGTGACTGCGGCAGTTAAATCCTGACTATCTTTACCGGTGCTTAACCGTGCTGTATAGGCACCGACACTATTGGGTCCCTCAACAAGTTGTCCATGAATCTTTTCCAGCAATAAATTGATTTCGGCAGACGGCAAGGATTTGGAAAAAACGATGCGCAATTGGGTTCCGCTCGGGGACTCCGGCTTGGCAGCCGATAGTGTGTAGTAGTCGGTTGTACCCGATGACCGCCCGTATTGCATAACCACCGGAATCATTGCCAGCAGCATCGATGCGGCAATGGCAACGTATTTTCCGGCACGGCCACTAAACCGCAATAATCGTCTGGCTTTGTTTGTAGTATGAACAGACAAGCCTGACGTCGCGTTTGCGGACTTCTTTAGCCAGTCCGGGTTTTGCTGATTGATAAATGACCGGTCTGGCTCAGCTGCTTGCAATTTTCCCCGCAATCTTGCGAAAGATGCTTCTGCAGCCACATCCAAAACAGAAGATTGATTTACATCTTCGGCTAGTTTGCGTAAGACAACCAATTCCCGACGGCACAAAATACAACTGCGAAGATGGTTTTCTACCTGCTTTCTCTCATTTTGTTCCAGGCTATGATTCACATACCAAGGCAACAATAGCTGTATCTGTTGGTGATCATCAGTTAATGGAAAAGTATGTTGATTCATGGCCTTAGTTCTCTTGGGTTTCCGCAAAAACTTGAAGCTTTTTGCGGGCATGAAACATGCGGGTTTTTACCGTATTTTCAGGGCAATTAAGTATTATGGCGATATCCTGATAAGGCAGTCCGTGGTAGAAAGTCAATTCGATGACCGCTCGCTGGTCTGGCGACAGTATGGCAAGCGCGGAACTCAACCAGTCTTCGTTTTCCAGGTATTGAGCCGGGTTAGCCATAGGATCACCCATGGTTTCAATCAGGTCGTCAACATTGACATCGTTGCTACGAGTAGCTTTTTTAGATATCAACTTAAGCGTTTTATTATAGGCAATACCGAAAACCCAAGTGGATATTTTGCAGGTGTGGTTGAAACCCTCGGGCTTTTGCCAGACCACCAACAAGGTTTCCTGTATCAGCTCCTCGACTGATTCAGGCTGGTGCGTCATCCGTAGAATGAAGCGGGACAGCTTTGAATAGTAGAGTTTGTAAAACACCTCAAATGCCGACGTATCGCCTCCGATAATGCGTTCAAGCAAGACATACTCATCCACCACTGAATCAGATTTATCCGGAGTCTGTAGTCGATTTCGGGTAGGGACTACACGCAACGCTGCTTGAGTCGTTGTTTTTGTCATTTCAAGTTGAGTCATTAGTATATTCCGTAACAAGGTATAAAAGTTCAAATGCCACCAAGAAATTTTAAAATCCCAAGGTGATGGACAGTAAATATTTATTCTTTATCGGGCGTGGATAGAATTCTTCGCCGGGTAATTCCGAATCATCATAATTATTAAGATGAACGTCGACATAGCGGGCATCAAGAGTCAGATAGGATGTCACAAACCATGAAACGCCCAGATTCCAGTAAAAATAGTTCTGACCGAGCAATGCTCGGGCTTGGGCGTAACCCAGTCCCCCTGAAAATTGCACCGTATCCAACATGTCGCGGCGATAATTAAGTTCATAACCGGGCACTGTCACATGGCGTTGATAGGCATTGGGTGCAACTGTAATTTTCCCGCTGAACGAGCCTTGGTAATGCAGCGTGGCGCTAAATTCCGCGTAATCTGCATTCTGTTCAAAGACTTTGCTGTTATAGATATAGCCACTTGCGGACAGCTCCGTACTCCAGTCAGTGGAGAGCGGAAAGGCCCAACCCGCATAAGGTTTAATTTCAACCACTGCGGAGCTTACATTAGGCAGATTGTCAAAATTAACTTGCGAAACTCCCAGCCCTCCAAACCAACCCGCCTTATCCTCATAATCGATGAGGCCTTGTACAACCGGATTGCCCTGGCTTTTGGAATAGCCCCGATAAACGTAGTCACTCCGAAAGCTCAGTTCCCCGTGCCAATCCGCATTTGCAGGCGAATTGCCGAGCAATAAGTACAACAATCCCAACGCAGGAAAAAAAACTGTTGAAGAGACCTTAGGTAAGCACTTGTATTCATGGGTTTGACAGCTTGGAAATGTAGCTACGCAATAAGAACCCTCATCGCCAAGAACCTCTGCCACGAAAAAATCTTTAATTTTTATAATTTCTCCACCGGTTATCAGTGCCTCCCTATGGAAAAACTGTTTTGCTGTCATCTATATCCATTACACACATATTCATTTCGGATGCCTCACTACACCGTTTAAAAGTTCACGCTATGTTTACTGCACCTGGGTTTGTGGGGAATCCATATCATCAACCTATGAACGCTCACTTTATTATAGAAATTGCTTATTACGGCAAACCCCAGGTTCTTTAAGTGTCAAAAAGATGGGTATCCTTCATAGAAGCCCAAAAGTAGTTGACACTTTTTTTATCACAAAAAATGCTAATAATCTTTGTAGGTCGGGTTAGGCGCTAGCCGTAACCCGACACAGATACTTCGATTTGTCGGGTTACGCTGTCGCTAACCCGACCTACGCGATGGGTGTTGCAAAAAGTGTAAGCCGAGGAATGAAGGATGCCAAAAAATGCCGCTACATTGGCTTGGTGTCTAAGAGGAACCGGACAGTCAGCCTGATTGCCAATTCCCCCCATGCGATAAATAAAAGCTGTTTTCTCATTTAAGTCCGGCATCAAAAGATTGCAGTGCCGGCAAACCTTTGGGTTTTCGTCCTGCCGCTCCCACAGCAGGCACAACCAACGTTTGCTCAATTGCAGGATTTAATTTCACCTTATTTTCATCACCCACATGACCATTGGGTATCGTTAAGGATGGATGATCGAAAGGCGCTTTTTCCCAACGGACACGGTCATCGGTCAGCGCCTTCATAAACGCGACTATATCGTCTACATCCGAACTGCTCAAACCCAAAGCCTCCTGCGTCGGTTGACCTGGATTACAGACGGTAACAAGCAATTCCTTGGTACCTGCCATATCCGGAGCAATATTGCTGGCCGGGCCGGAACCTGACAGAAAACCTGAATTGTCAATTAGCCCTGTAACCGGATCAGGAGCAACCACACTATTTCCGTAAGGGTCAACAGTGAACTGCGCCCCGCCACAGTTTGGGTCTATTGGAAATAAATCCTTGCGATCCCCGCCCCGGTTATAGAATTGGACGGTTTGTTCCAGAGTTGCCTGACCGCCATTATGAAAATAAGGCCCGGTTAATTCCACATTACGTAAAGTCGATGTTTTAAACGCACCATCAAGCGCATCACGCTCGTCACTGACAACGGGGTCAGTCCCGCAAAGATAACTATAAGCGGTTGTATTAGGATTCCAGCCAATACAACCCAAATTGGCGGCAAACAACGTAGAATCAGTCTGAAACGGGTCAGGTGATAAACTGGAGATATTAGCCGCTACAATAGAAAAATCCATTGGGTTATTCGCATGCTTCTTGGCATTTCGCGTAAAAGACAAGGGATAACCATAGCCATCACTGGCGCCAACCCCCAAGTCTTCTGCCGAAGGACGTACACCAATATTGTAGAATCCGGTATCATACAAGGCGAAACCGCCATCCCCCATTAACATACGCTCAATATATTTATCGGTGTTGGGTGTATTAGTGGGGTTCAATACATGCGTGACTGAGGCGGCGGTAAATTCAGAACCCAAATGGCAAGCAATACATTTGCCTTGATTCAAAAACAAATTCAAACCATTTTGCTCTTGGGCTGTAAGATTATCCCGGCCATTAACGGTCTGATCGAAGCGTGAATCATCCGAAACCAATGTTGATTCATAAGCTTGAACCGCCAACCCCCAAAACAAGGAAAAGTTGTTTTCAATCAGCTTATAACCATCTACCGTTTGCGTATCCGGCACATCCCAATAGGCATTATTAAAAGCGCTTTGTATCAATAACTTATAAGTATTTACAGGCTTAATATTTCCGGCAGCATTAGTATATGGACCCAATACGCTATCCGATACGTCCACATTTTGTTTACCCAATGGTTTGACTGCCAGTACTTTTTTGCCTAACTCAGAAAAGTCTTTGCCGCCACAAGACATTTCAAAATCACTTAACGCAGGGCCAACTGCTTGCGATGCCAGACTGGAATTATAGATGGCGACCCGGTTTTTTATGAGCTTACCTTTCGCATCTTTACTATAAATCTCGTTGGCTGGCGTTAATGCCGGATCAGCAAACCGCCTCAGTCCAAATGGATCCAGCCCGTTAAAAACGTTATTTGCCCTTCCATCCCAAAAATTACGAAAATTATAAACCGCATTAATAATGGTGGGCGTATTACGCGGCTCGACCTGACGCACCGAGTTTCCGCCCACATTAAACAGCGGCATAGCAGGACCCGATGTAGGAAACCTTTTTTTACAAAGTTCTTTTTTACCTGAAGGCGTCAAACCATTAAATGTTGAATGGTAAACCCCCTGCGATGACACCACATCATCACTATCATAGATAACTTGAGCGTTTCGGTCAGCTTGAAGCGCTTGGCCTGCGACAGGATTTTGTGGCTCTTGATATTGCCGTAGCGGAAAATCTTTCTTTGTCAGCGTGTAATTGGGACCTTTTCCAGAGGTGGGTAACAGTGGATTCAGGTGGGTCGTGTTGGGATACGAAGCCATGAAATCGAAAACTTTGCCGATAGGGGTAACACCATCACTGGCAAACTTGCCACTGGCATTTCTTAAGCCTGGATCAATCTGGTTTTTTATGCGGTTATCCGCACCCGCCTGAAAATGGCAACTGGCGCAGGCGATACCATCACTACCGACCTGACTATCCCAAAACAACATTTTTCCCAATGCTATCGCTGCGGCCTTGTTTTTAATAATGCCCGGTGTTATCGACGCCTGATTACCACTGCCATCAACCGTATAGGGTTCTGGCACGGGCGTACATTTAAGCGAACCGGGCACTTCCGGAAAGTTAACCCTATCCATGGCATTAGCCGCACAAAAAACTTGCAAGGGTGTTGGTTTGGCGACAGTCGCAGCCATGACCGGCTGAGCAAAAGCAACCAATAAAGCCGTCCCCCCCAGAAAAGTGGCCAGTTCAAAAAGAGCTATTAAACCCTTTCGACTTAAGGTAGATACCGTATTCATAATAAATTCTCTCTGAGGGAAATGGCTTGGTTAAAATTGGCAAGTATTCACAATACCGGTACTGGTAGTGATTACACCGCAGATCAATTTCGGAGCCGTGGTTCCAATCCCGCCCCGGCTTGAGTAGACAGTGACCGAAGTTGGCAGTGTGTAGATGTTGGTAGGCAACGACGGGTTTCCACGCGGATGCAAAGTATCTACAATGGTTCCGGACGCTGAATACACCCAGCACGGATTATTGGCAACCGGACAGGGCAACCCACCAGCAGGCGCTACCGCAGGATTGGTTACCAGTTGCATCGGCTGGGGATCAGCAGACATCAGCACGCCAGACGCACTGGTAGCCTGTACATACAATTGCAGGTTTGGTGTTGCGTTTGGTAGCGAAGAAGTCGCAGTAACTGTCAGCTTGCCTTTGTTCTGCCTGTTATCCCAGGTTGCTGTTACCACTGCAGCCGCGTCAGGTGTTTGAGTTGTGGGAATGGTCAAACGGTTTGCCAACACCCCCGCACATTGGCTGGGCGCTGGCATAGGCTGCGCCCAAGGTGGCGGATCAAGTGTCATGACAATTGGTGCCTTAGGATCACCATCTGCCGTTGCGGTGGTCAGTGGCCCGGAACCACAACCCAAGAAAGCTAAATCCTGAAAGTTATTGGGTAGTACCGGATCACCCAGGAACAAATTTTCAGGAAAAATATACTGAAAATTGGGCGCATTATACTGACCTGCAACCAAGCCGTTGGCATACTTGCCGGCAGGGTTTTTTGGATTCTGATAGGCTTGCGGCAGGTAACAAGGCATGGTTTTACTGTTACACAGCGACCGACTCACGATGCGCATATTCCGCGTTGGTGGAGCATAAGCACCGGTGGCTGGCACAAAGCGAACACGCCCGATGACCGGTGGGCCGGAAGGATTTATGCTACTTAACAAGCGCTCAGTCACCAGCCCGGTTACCTTATCAACATCCATGGCAAAAATATCAACCAGGGTACTGGGATCGGTAGTGAAGCCCTCAACCTTGATTTTTGACGTAGTTTCCTGTGAAAGATTTTGTAAAGGTAAGGCATTGGTTCCTGCCAGCAACGACTCAATCATTACATAAGCCGGCTTGGTACCCGGATAGGTATAAATGCCGACATGGGCATTGATGGTATGCGCAGAGATATAATAAGGCGTAACCGTCATAGAAGTTTGCACATCCACGGTCAACGTACCAGAGTAATCAATGTAATCACCCACCTCAAAAGGTGCTTGGCGATCCGCACGGGTTGTACAAGGGTTGGTGACGGCAACTCCGTTTGCGTCGATAATCGTTCCGCAAGGCCCTGTTGGAGGCACTGGATTTGTGGGTAAAGCATCCATGACAAAGCTGTGGCAATAACCGTCCTTTTGTGCCGGAAAAGCGGGAAAAGTAATGCCATTGGCGACAGGTAAATTTGTACATTTAGAGCCGTTGTTACCTTGCTTGGGACGATTCTGTTGCGGGCAAAGTGCATCCGTATCACCGTCCGCACCAAAAGGATATGCCCTTGGAATACACATCGGAAAACCGGTAGACGCATGAATGGTCGGATTATCCGTATCCGCCGTAAACCGTTGATCGTAATGACTCTCTTCAACATCACAATTGCCAATTGCTAAACAACCAGTGCCTCCATGTTTAAGGCCAAAACGACCGACCGGGTCGTTAATCCTGACACGGGCGTCCGGAGACAAACACTCTTGATTGGGGATTGCTTGCCCCGGTAGTCCGGTAGTGGGCAGACCGGAAGAAACGCACAGTTCACCGCTGGAATAATCAATGGATTTGATATAACCCTGCCCCAGATTAAGTGCCTGTTGTGAGATAAAAACCAGTCCGGCGATATACTTGGACTCACTCGACACAGGGTCTTTGACAATATTGCCCTGAATATGAATTTCATAAGATGGCAAGGGCAAGGCTCCCTGCGTCATGTCTCTATCTTCAAGTGCCAAACCTGAAGTACCGGCAGGTACTGTAAGATCATTTATCAACGCAGGATCAAAAAGCTCTGCCCAGGTCAACGAAGTGGCCGGCATTTGCAAGATGGTATTGCAGGGAATGATAATCTCCACGCCATTAACGGTTACCCAGCCACCATAAAGGCGCTGATCAAGGTTGGCCAAGCCAGGGCAAACACGCTTATCGACGGCAGCGCTCTGTATATAACCGGTTACATCAAACGCCGTCGGAACTGCTGGCGGCGGGGTCGTGGGACTAACCGGAAAAATAGCGGGTTTAAATCCATTTGGATTACCTTGTGCGCCAAATACGGTGTTGGCTGCAAACAATGTAGCCATAAAGCCAATAGTGATAGTCAGACGTTTGAACTGCATGGAAAAATCCTCGTTAGTATTTATTTGTTTTAAACTGAACCCCGTCACTCACATTTTGTTTGGTAAGTATTCTCCTCCCCCCTTTTAAAAAGGGGAATGCGGGGGATTTATTTAAAAAATCTCCCCTAACCCCTCTTTTTTAAAGAGGGGGACTGAATAATTACTTTGTTAGTGTTAAGTTCTTCAAACGTTTCAATCGGGGTTGCAAGCCCCGACCGGTTTTGATCACTAAAAAAAACCCGTTGCCACGAGTTTTTAACCCATCATTTCCGATAATACCGGGCGACTGCCGTTGGGTTCCATCCAGCGAACATATTCGGCAAGGTATTTAGGGTCACCCAAAGCCGGCGCCATGCCCCATCGCTCCAGTGCTTCAATACCAAACTTGACAACTCCCAGATGCTGACTCTTGTCCTTATCCAAACTTGGATCAGAAAACTTAAATCCCAGATGCTCTCTGAGCAGCTCAATATTGGCTTTGGTGCCGGTCAAAAATGTCCAACCCGGATTAATCTTGTGTAGTTCGGTATAGGCTTTTAAAACCGCCGGGGTATCGTGTTCGGGCTGTAGGGAAATTGAATACATAAAAATATCCTTACCCATTCGCTCACCGAATTCTTTATAAACCTGTTTCAGGTTAGCGGTCATACCGGGACAAATACCTTGGCAATTGGTGTACGTAAAGTTGATCATGACCGTCTTGTTCTTGATCAGATCATCATAAAAACGCACTACCTTGCCTTCATGCGTTAACACCGGAACGTTTGGGAAAGTCCGTTTACTGCGGCTGGCCTGGTTGCCGGTAACCGGAGTAAGAGGAATGGCAAAGCTCTCTGGAATAAAGGCTAAAGCCGCAGCTCCCAAAGAAGCGCCGGTCATATTTTTAATAAAGTCTCTTTTGTTCATCGCTGGTTGGGTGCTGATTCTAAATAATGTCAATTATGCGTAGACTTGGGAGCCAAATTGATCAATCTTATCCCAAAACTGCTGCCATCTTCCTTGTGTCTGAACCAATG
>Ga0208613_1000404_pt1 | contig 14479 bp, 9 predicted proteins | sample CryBogmetaGMA6M_FD_184543 | JGI IMG/M metagenome (GOLD analysis project Ga0208613, IMG submission 184543) | Freshwater microbial communities from Crystal Bog, Wisconsin, USA - MA6M (SPAdes) | ecosystem: Environmental > Aquatic > Freshwater > Lake | place: Crystal Bog, Wisconsin, USA | collected... | reverse complement strand
GAACAACGTCCTCTTCCTCAAATTTCCGGGTTGCCCAGTGCACGCCGCCCTCGCAGCCGGTGGCTGTTGTCGAACGTTCCGGCTTGACCCACAGCCCGGTTTTCACGTCAACCGGCTTGCCTGAGGCCGTGAATTCGATGACCAGCAGGTTCCGCGTCGCCGCCACCCAGGAGCGCATCGTGAGGGTGGACCCGCCACCGGCAAGGGTGGCGACAGTCTGCGCATCAACGAGTTTCTGGACCACCCGGTAGGGGCTTTCCGCCAGGCCCGGAACCGTCACATTCAGCGTGCCGAACGTCTTGGGGCTGCAGCGTTCCTCGCCCCTGATGAACTTGCCGGACAGCCGCCAGAAGTCGTTCTTCGAGAGCCAGAACTGGTGCATCCCGGGCACCGGCCCCATCCCCATGACCACGCCCAGATCGCCGTTGCCCATCAGCGGCCCGTCGGCTGAATGCCAGTTCGGCACCGCCCGGGGCGGCTGGTCAAACACGACGTTGCATGCAGCCAGAATCCGGCTTGCGTCGTCTTTCATCGTGGTTGTTCCTCCCGGCCGGACTTACTTGGCCTTGAGTTCAATCCACCGGATCGCCATTCCGCGTTGCTGCGGAGCAGCCGAGATGCGCAATATCTGGGGGCCTTTTTCAAGCTTCACATCCACGGACTGGGTTGACCACAGGCCGGTCGTGTTGGCGATCTTGAGTGTCGCGAGCGTGTTTGTTCCCGAGCTGAAATTCAGCATCTGCCCGACATTCACCACCGCGACCCTTACATCAGCGGAATAGGTTCCGGCCGCCGGCACATCGATCGCGTAATCCGCCCAGGCGTTCTTCATGTTCCGGGGGAAGTTCAGCTGTTTCCCGCCTGTGGTGCAATTATAGACGAACAGGCAACCCTTCTGCTCGCCGGGGTAGACCGGATCCGCAAAACTGTTGGTAAACGATTCCGCCTCAAGGTGAATCGTGCCGGCCGCCACCTTGAAGGGTTCTTCGGGAACTTCCGGCGCGGGCACATAGACCGGCGAGGGGCCCAGCTTCGGCGCCGTGGCCATGATTTTCCCGGCAACCGCCCTGACGGCATCGGCCGCGTCCTTCGAGGCAAGGGTCGAGGCCAGCCGCCTCAAATGATCGACCTGCGTGAATTCCGCCCGGTGCTCCCGCTCCATGACCGCCTCGACGAAGACGGGCCCGGTCGTCCCCTCAAGCCTCGACACCTGCCAGCCACGGCCCTGAAGGACTTTCCAGGGGTTTCCGGGTTGAGGCTGTTCATCATAACAGGCTGTTTTTGCCGTGGCACAGGCATGGGCTGGTTGCCCCACGCCAATGGCCGGAATACCCCACGCCTGGCAGATAAAAACGGTCCATGACGATCTCGGCCCGCATTTGCCGCCGCCGGCCAGCACATTCGTGAAACAGCCCTCAAACTCGATCGGTGAATTCCGGCGCCACACTTCGCTTGTGGACAGGAAGACCTGTTCCTTGACCTTCAAGTCCGGACGCCAGGTGTTGATCATCGCCCGCCCCCAGGTAAGATCGCTGTCAGAGGCACCGGAGGAGACCACCTTGGTATATTCCCAAACCGTCAGGTTGTTGAAGCTGGGGAAGAGCTCATTGTTTTTCTGGGCGGCCTTGAAGTACTTGTACCGGTCCATGAAATTGGGAAGCACTTTGGCTGTGCCGGCGCCGATGCTGTGGGGCGGGGCAATGGCCGTTGCCATGGCCAGCTTGAGGCAGATCCCCTCCCTGGCGTCGGGATCGGCGCTGAGGATTTTCTGCCACCGGTCAAGGACATCGATGGAGACCGTGTCGCTGTTCTTCTCCCTGTCAGCGATAACCACGGAGCCAACGGATTCCAGGAACATCGTCATAACCTGCGTGTTCTTCAGGAGCCAGGCCAGGAATTCCGCATTTGCGGGGTTCGCCTTGGCAAAGGCGTTTAACTCCGTGACGCCGACCTTCGCTATCAGCTGGCTCTGGTCCAACGTGTTTACAAAGACAGGATCCGCGAGAAGGTCCTTCATGGCGGCATCGGATATCTTGGCCGGCTCGGCCGGAACTTTCCGGCTCACCCAGGCGGAGGCATTGGCATGGTACCCGGCAAAATCACCGGACTTGATGGCCGCATCCAGGTCGCCGGCATTGGGCTCCCAGGCATAACCATTCGATTTCCCCATGGTCAATAGACCCATGATTGCGATGACCGCAATGTGAATACCCATTCTTCCAGCTTTCATGTTGTCTTCTCCTGTTTCTTGTTAATAAATCATCAGCCTTCCGGCCCCAGCACAATCGTCTCCCCTGCCCGGGTCTTCAGCACAACCCGTTCCCCCTTCAACGTGTCCACCTTCCTGCCGTCGCGCTGGACCCCGATCGCCTTGCCCGGCCAGGGATTCACAAGGGTACAGGGCCGGCCCTTCTCGCTGACGACCTTGACAAACGTCACCTGGCCGCCCTTGAGTTCACTTGAGACCAGGAACGCCCCCTCCGCGCGCAGATTCAGGAATTTTGCATCCTTGTTTTTTGGCCAGACCGGGAACACCCGCAGCACCTGCCGGTGACTCATGCACAGCATCTCGGTGATTGTTCCGGGGACGGTGCTGCACTGCTCGACGGTCTCCGGCATGCCGTTGGGACGCTTGCGGGTGGTCGTCATGAGCGTCCCGAGCTTCTCCAGGATCACATCCGGGTCGTAGCCCACCCGTACCGCCGCCGGATACTGGCTGTTCTCGCCGTTGTTATTGAACCAGAAGGCGCCCCTGGCGGTGATCATGTTGCGCGCGATCTCGAGCAGTTTCGGATCGTCATCGAGACCGATCGCCCCGGACGGATAGATGTGCTGGGTGCCGCACGAGTTGCCATCAATCCACTCCGTGCCTCTCTCGCTGTAGCGGAAAATGATCTTGCCGTTCCGTTCGCATGTGGGAAAGGCGCTCAGGTTCCCGAGGATGTGTTTCCATTTCTCGCGCCTGTCGGCATCGATGCCGAGCTCTTCACTCATATCAATGGCCGTTTCGAAGGCATTTCTCACCAGTCCCAGGGACATGCTGGAGTTGACGTCGAGTTGGGAATCCAACCCTTTGATATCGCCCGACTCCTGAATGGAATCGTTATAGATCACATAACGCCCGGGCGGAAGCTTGCTGACCGGAATCTTGTCCACCGGAACCCCGTCAACCATGGCAACAGGCGGAAGCACCAGGGCGTTTGTGGCAACCGAGGCGGTTGGTTTGCCCGCCCTATCGTTGGGTTCGAACCTCAGGTAATCTTCCCAGAAATTCGCCACTTCGAGCACAAACGGGTAGACGGTCTTCGCGTAGTCCTTGTCATAGGTGTGATACCAGTGCATGGACATGGGCACCACGGAGTAAGCGGCATTGCACTTCTGCCCCATGAAGCATCCCCCTGCCTGATACATCCGATCGGTCAAGTTGCCCTTGCGGCACGTCTCGATGCCCTTGGCGCCGATTCCCACGGAGTAATACACCCCACGCACATTGAGCAGATTCTTCGCATACCAGCGTCCGCGCTCCATGAACTCCAGGATCGGGGCGTGGTAGGCGTTCGCCTGCTCAAGGTGATTACATTTGTAAAGGGCATAGAACTGCGACTGGTAATCGAAGTTCAGGTGGTAATCCCCCGCCCAGCGGGGGTCGTCGCTGGTCACCCAGAGCCCGTAAAGCCCGGTGGGAAACTCGAGATCCCTCATGGCGCTGCCGATGCAGTAATTGGCGGCGTAGTAATTCTTCTCCAGGATCGGGTCGCCGATCTCAACCAGCGATTTGGCCCAGTACTCACTCCACCACTGGCGGTGTTCCTGCTCCAAAGCCTTGAGCTTGTCCGCGTTCAGGTCGAGCGCCAGCTTCTGCGCGGAGACCAGCGGCTCCTTGGCATCAAATGAACTCCGCATCGCCACCGCGATGGTGACTGTCCGCCCGGGCTGGAGGGTGAACTTCGGGCCCGGCTGCGATTTCTCCTTCGGCGGAGGCATTCTCCGGGGCGGCGGATCGGGAATGACCGTCACCGGTACAGGCTCCAGGTCAGGATGGGTCACCTTGGCCCCGACGACCGTCAGGGCGCAGGCGGCCGCCGTGGGAATCTTCACGTCATTGGTGAACGCCTTGGTGGCCCAGAGAATCGCGTCCTTGCGGCCCAGATCTTCAAGGGAGCCGCGTCCCGGCGCCGCCCACATCCGGGTTGCAACGTCCACCGGGGCGCCCGTCACGGACAGTTCGATAATCAGGACGTCCTCCGTCGCGGCGACAAAGGAGCGCATCACGACATTGGTGTTTCCGTTGACGAAACGGGACGTGGTCATGGCCGGATAGAACTGCTGCTCGACCAGGTAGGTGGCATTGGACAGGGCCGGGATCTGGATCTCCAGCCCGCCGAAGAGACGCGGGCCGCCCTTGCGATGACCGTCCGTCAACCGCCAGAAATTATTCTTGCTGATCCAGAACCGCTGGGATTCCGGCTTGCCGCTGATCACGGCGCCCAGACTGCCGTTCCCCAGGAGCGGACCATCAACCGTGTCTCGTGATGGAACCCGCCTTGGCGGCTCATTCATGACCGTCGTGTACTGCGAAACAATCCGTTCCGCCTCCATCAGTATGGTTTTGTCCGCGTTCGCTCCCAACGCCTGGCCCAGGGCCGAGAGACCGAACGTCACAACGACTGCAAGGTGCTGACTGATTTTATTTGTTTTCACTCGCACTCCAGAAGAGGGCTACATAATCTCAAAATAATAATATCACGTGTTCGCCGTGGACGCCCCCCCCTTTCGGGTGGTTTTCGTTTGTCCTGGCGCTGCGGTCTACTTCCTGAACTGAAAGCTCTCCACGCTCAGGAGACGGTTGCGCCCGCGAGCCTGAGTGGGCTGGAACACCAGATATAAGGCGTGGACTCCGGTGGTGGGCTGAATCGTACAGGTGACCGTTTCCCACAACTGCCAGCCCCCGGTGTGTTTGACTTTGCAGGAGCCGATGATCGGACCATCCGGACGATCCAGTCGCAATTCAATGGCGCCGCCCTCGGCCAGACTGGCCACACGGGCTTCAAAGGACGACACCCCCTCGCCAAAGTCGAGATACTTATACGCCGCCCAGTCCCCCTTGCGGATATGGGAGAGATATTCGCTGAGGGTATTGTTATGGCAGGTCAGCTCCGCCACCGAAGTGCGGATCGACAGGCCGGATACCAGGCAGGCGCGGTACGCCTCCATCTTCCGGGTGGCGGGAATCGGGCCTTCCCCCCCCTGGGTGGTCATTTCCACTTCCTTGATGCTGCCGTCCTCATTGAAATAGATCGGCTCGACGCAGGCTCGTCGGTTGTAGGCGCACCCTTGGGACGAACGGTGGTAGAAGATATACCACTGGCCCTTGAACTCCACCATCCCGCCATGGTTGTTCCAAGTCCCGATGTCGCAGCCCGCATTGTCGATGATCACGCCACCCTTCACAAAGGGGCCCAGCGGCGACTTGCTCGTGGCATACGAGAGGCGGGTCGCCTTGCCGCTGCTGATATCCGTATAGATGAGATAATAGATGCCGTTCCGCTTGCGTATGGAGGGCCCTTCATGGAACCCGTGGCTCTTTTCGTCGATCAAATGGGTGTTCAGGGTGTCGGGATCGATGGCCGTCAGCGACGGCTTCAGGCGGGCGGCCCGGCAATGGAACTGTCCCCAGTAATAGTAGACCTGCCCGTCGTCATCCACGAGCGCGGCCGGGTCAATGGCATCCCCATGGGCGCCTGCGACGGGAACCGCATTCTTGAACGGGCCGTAGGGGAAGGGACTGGTGGCCACCCCTTCACTCCGGTCCGCCAGGCAGTAATACATATGGTAGAGGCCATTGTGATAGATGCAATCGGGCGCGCACAATACCACGCCCGGGTATTCGCCCGCGGGATAGGCGTCTTCCGCACGGAAACTGACGCCGTGATCGGTCCAATTCACCAGATCCGCCGATGAGAACACGCGGTACTCGTTACTGCAGAACGCCACATCGCCGCTGAGATCATACGACCCGTAGATGTAGACGCGCCCGTCGTTCCAGACACGCGGTTCCGCATCAGGCACAAAATGTTCAATCGACAGGATAGGATTCATTCACGCTCCCCAATGACTTTCTGTTCTGTGGACGATTCAGGCGCAAGAAAATACAGACCCTTCCGCCCAGCGTCAACCCTCTATAGATCCCAGACCTCTTTATCCTTGCGGTTTCAGCACCCGATTGTGCAACATCCCCTCCCTTAACCAAGGAAAACCAAAACCATGAAAACCTGCATGTTCAAATCCGGCGACCGTGTTCTTTTCCAGGGCGACAGCATCACCGATGCGGACCGCGGCAAGCCAGCCGGACTCGGCAGCGGCTACGTCGCCATCCTGGGCGGCATGCTGCGCAGCCTGCGGCCGGACCTCAAGCTGGAGATCATCAACCGCGGCATCAGCGGCGACCGCACGGCCGAGCTGCTGGCACGCTGGAAACCCGATTGCCTGGACCTGAAGCCGGACGTGCTGTCACTCAAGATCGGGGTCAATGACGTCTGGCGCCTCCAGGGCGAGTGGAACGGCCAGAAATACATCCCCCTGCCGGAGTTCCGCGCCAACTGCATCAGCCTGCTCGACCAGGCTCGGGCAGCCGGAATCCGCAAATTCGTCCTGATCAGCCCCACCACCATCACGCAGGAGAATGTGTCCCGTCTCAATGATCTGCTCGGACAGTACGATGACGCCGTGCGCGAACTGGCCGGCCAGTACGATGCCGTATACGTGCCTGCCCGCGACGCGCTTCTGGCGGCACGCACAGAGCAACCGCAGGTCGTCTGGACCACCGATGGCTGCCATCCCTCGACCGCCGGCCACGCCCTGATCGCCGCCACCTGGCTCAAGGCCGTGGGGATCCTATGACCCCGGGTGCCGTGATCCACGGGTTTACCGTCAGGAAAGTCACCCCCGTCCCCGCCCTGCGCGGAACGGCCATTGAACTCGAACACGCGGCCAGCGGAGCGCGGGCACTGCACCTGCATTGCGAGGATACCGAGAACCTCTTCTCCATCAGTTTCCCCACACCGGCGCCCGATGACACCGGTGCTCCCCACATTCTCGAGCATTCCGTCCTCGCCGGCTCCCGGCAGTTCCCCGTCCGGGAACCGTTCTTCGAGATGCTGAAGTCCAGCATGGCCACCTTCATCAACGCCATGACCGGCCCCGACTGCACCTACTATCCCGTCTCCAGCAATGTCGAACGCGACCTGTTCAACCTGGCCGAGGTCTATTTCGACGCCGTGTTCCACCCGCTCCTCACCGAAAACACCTTCCGGCGCGAGGGACACCATCTCGCCCCCGTTGATCCTGAAAAACCGGCCGGCGACCTGACCGTCAGCGGCATCGTCTACAGCGAGATGAAGGGGGTCTTCTCGAACCCCGAGAGCAAACTCTTCTACACATGGATCCGGCACCTGCTTCCCGATACCCCCTACGCCCTGAATTATGCAGGCGACCCCGACGCGATCCCCAACCTGACCTTCGACCAGTTCAAGCGTTTCTATGAGACGCATTACCATCCCTCGAATGCCCTGTTCTTCTTCTACGGAAACATCCCGACCACCACCACCCTGGAGTTCCTGGAACCCCGCCTTGCCGGATACACCCGCCAGCCCCCGGTGGCCATCCCGTCCCGCCAACCGCGCTGGGCCAAACCCGCCACAAATACCGACATCTATCCGGCGTCCCAGGACGAACCCCTGTCGGAAAAAACCTTCATCGCCATGAACTGGCTGACCGGGAATGCCCTGGACCCCGAGCAGGCCGTGCTCCGTCATGTGCTCACCTATGTCCTGTTCGGCAACGAGGCCGCGCCCCTGAAAAAAGCGCTGGTCGATTCCAAGCTCGGTCAGGATATCCTCGAGTGCGGCGACATGGACCTCGGCCCCGAATCCGTTTTCAGCGTGGGCATCAAGGGTAGCGAGCCCGACCGCGTCACTGCTTTTGAGGACCTCGTGCTGTCGTCCCTCAAAACGATCGCCAGCCAGGGCGTGAAGCGGGAGTGGGTTGAGGCCGCCTTCCAGCAAACCGCCTACCATTACCTCGAAATCCAATCCATGTTCCCGCTCCACACCATGAACCATGTGCTCAACGCCTGGGTACTCGGGGCGGACCCGCTCACCTTTCTGGATATGGGCCGGCATCTGGAAGCCTGCCGGAAGCGGTATGATGCCGATCCCGGCCTCTTCTCCCGTCTCATCACGGAACAGTTGATCAACAATCCGCACCGGCTCACCACGGTGTTATGCCCTGATAAAACCTGCCAGGCCCGGACCGACGCGGCGTTCGCCGAACGCATGGCCGCGGAGCGTGCCCGCCGGACGGACGCCGAGATGCAACAGATTGCCGACGAGGCGGCCTCGATCGAGGACGATGCCGGCACGGCGAATTCCCCGGAACTGATCGCCCTGCTCCCCCAGCTGAAGGTGCGCGATCTGCCCGCCAAGCCGCGGAATATCCCGACCACGGTGGTGGAATTGAAGATCTCGGACGCAGGACGCAGGACGCAGGACGTATCGCTGCTGAGGAATGATGTGTTTTCGAATGGCGTCAATTATCTCCAGTTCAGCCTGAACCTGGCGGGGTTGCCCGACGATCTCTGGCAATATCTCCCCTATTACAGTGATGCCATCACCAAGCTCGGGGCGGCGGGTATGAATTACGAAATCATCGCGCAACGGATGGCGGCGGCGACCGGGGGCATCAGCTGCGCCCCGTCGTTCCAGCACCATGCCGGAATCCCGGGCCAGCCGGTGCTTACCATGCGCTTCGCCTGCAAGGCGCTCGACAACCAGATGGACAAGGCACTGGAGGTGCTCCGGGACCTGGTCTTTTCCATCGACCCGCGCGACAAAGAGCGGCTCCGGGATGTTCTCACCCAGACCCGCGCCGGGATCCGCAGTGACATCATGGAGAACGGGCTGAGCTACGCGCAATGCCACGCCGGGCAATACCTGACACCCATCGGCCTGCTGGATGAGCAGTGCCACGGAATTCCCCAGGCGGCCCTCGCGGCCGGGCTCTGCGACCGATTCGACGGCGAGGCGGAGTCCCTTATGGACCGCATCGAGCGAATCCGTGCTTTCCTCCTCTCCCCCGAGCGCCTGACCCTCAGCTTCACCGGCTCTGATTCCGCCTACAGCCTGGTCGAGTCCTCCGTCAAGGCGTGGATCAAGTCCATGCCCCCGCAGCGGGGATCTCAAACCTCGGATCTCAAATCTCAAATCTCAAATCCCCGCGAGGCCCTCGCGGTGCCGATCCAGGTCGCGCACTGCGCGCAGGGGATGCTGGCGCCGAAGCTCACGGATCCCCGCGCCGCGGCACTCGTCATCGGCACGCACATGGTCCGGTTCGACTATTTCCTCCCCGAGATCCGGCTCAAGGGGAACGCCTATGGGGGCGGGATGTCCTACAATCCCCTTTCGGGGACCCTGTTCATGACCTCGTTCCGCGACCCGCATGTGGTCCGCACGCTGGAGGTCTTCGCCAGGACGCCTGACTTTATGAAGACCACGGCCTGGTCGCAGGCCGATATTGACCGGGCGATTATTGGAACGGCAAAGGGTGACGAAAAACCCCTGCGTCCGGGCGAAGCCACCGGCGAGGCCCTGGCCCGCCATTTGCAGGGCGTGACGCCCGAACTCCGGGAAGCCTTCTACCAGTCCCGCCTCGCCGTCACCCCGGCCACCGCGCGCGACGCCCTTCTGGAGGTTCTCGAGACAGGTCTCAAATCGAGTCCGGTCTGCGTCCTCTCCAGCCGCGAGAAACTCGAAGAGGCGAACCGGAGTCTGGGCAGCGGAGCGTTGGCGATTACGGATGTGGTGATGTAAAGTCTTACTTCACAACCCACATCACAATCATCCCGGTAAGGATGACGATCACCCCGCCCCACAACAGCCTGCGCCTGCGGGCGGCCAAACGCTCCATCCCCGGCCCGTCCTCATCGTCCGGCGCGGGTTTGTCGCGCATATAATCCCGGTCATAGAGTCCCATCGTTAATCCTCCGCAAAGCCATGCCCATATTCTGTCCAAACGCCTGCTGATTTCCAGATTAAAGGGCACTTCCGAAATAATATCTTGAGGTTCAACATATTGTTTGCGACCAATCTTGCCCATGAATATCAATGTGTCCATATCCAAAACCAGCCAAACCAAACAGATTGACCTCTCCCACCTGCCGGTGACGCAGGTTGACAAGGGGTCACGGGGAGCGGCGATCTTCCTCCTGATCTTTGCCTGCCTCTGGGGCGGTATCCCCACGTTTGCCCTGATCAAAGCCCTTTCGTCGGGGACCATGCAGCCGGGAATGTGGGGCATCCTTATATTCAGCATCATCGGCAGCGGCATGTTCCTCGGCGGGCTCTACATGATGACCTGCAGCAGCAGCACCACGTTGTCCCTGGAGCAAGTGGACGTCATCAGAAAGTCGATCTTCGGGACGAAGCAGTGGACGGCACGGATGTCGGACTTTACCGGGATCCGCTGGCGGAGCGAGTACCATTCCGGCGGCAAGAACAGTCCCTCCTACACGCTCTATATCGTCGAACTGCTGCACCCCGACCCCAAGAAAGCGGTGCGGCTGTATGAATCACGGATGGACTTCGGCATCCGCGGCATCTGGGAGAACGCCTGCCGTACCCTCAACCTGCCCGCAGTCGAGGGCGAGGGCTCGGATCTCGTGACCCGCGCCGTCGAGGATCTCGACAAGTCCGTGAAGGACCTGGCCCGGGAAGGCAAACTCCATGTGGAGTTCGACCCTTCAAAACCGCCCCCCGCAGGGCTTACCCTGAAGGTGGACGGCAAGTTCCTTGAACTTTCCGTCAAGACGAAGAAAGGCTCCACATTCTTTGGCGGACTCCTCGGCCTCGTTTTCTCAGGAGTCTTTGTCTATATCGGCTTCTTCATCAAAGACTGTCCCATCCTCTTCGGCATCGTGGGTTGCGTGATCATGCTGATCGTCCTCCTCTCGGTGATCTGGTCACTCATCACCACGGAACAGATCCGCGTGGCGAAGGACGAGGTACATGTGCGCCGCCAGACGCCCTGGGGCCCGACCAACGGCACGCGAATCGATACCACCGGCGTGGAGATCGTGAGGATCGGGAAGAATAATGGCCAGGGCTCGGCGGGAGTCCTGATCGAGACCGACGGCGGCGCGCAAATGGTCGGGGCCGGACTTCCCGCCAATTGCCTGGAGTGGCTCAAGAACTGCATCCTTAAGGTCATCACGGCTTAGGCGCCTGTTCAAACTACCTCGGCTCAGCTGGGCCGCCCAGGGAAAACGCATCAAATTCTTCGATTCCCGGGGACTCACGATGCGTCTGCCCTGCCGAGCCGTCTTGGATTACTTGACGCCCCCCCACCGCCGCCCTTATCTTTTCATCGAAATGCATACCCTTCGTTTACCGGCTGAGTGGGAGGAGCAGGATGGCGTCCTGATGGCGTGGCCGCATGCGGCCACGGACTGGAAGCCCTACCTCACCCGCGTTCAGCAAACGTTCGCCCGGATCATCGCCGAGGCCAGCCACCACGCCCGCGTGCTGCTCGTGACCGAGGCCCCGGACGAGGCCCGGAGATTCCTCCGCGAGACCCATGCCGTCGAGAACCGCATCACGTTCTGCCCCATCCCCTGTAACGACACCTGGGCCCGTGATTTCGGGCCGATCACCATCTGCGAAAATAACCGGCCGGTCCTCCTGGATTTCGAATTCACCGGCTGGGGTGGAAAGTTCAAGGCCAACCTCGACAACGACATTTCCCTCAAGCTGAAGGAGCACGGCTTCTTTTGCGGGACCCACCTGCGGTCCCTCCACCTGATCCTCGAAGGCGGCAGCATCGAGAGCGACGGGCACGGCACCCTGCTCACCACGACCTCCTGCAATATCAACCCCAACCGCAATGCCCACATGACCCGGCAGGATACCGAGCTGGCTTTCAAGCAGTTCCTGGGCGTGTCCCGCGTCCTGTGGCTGGAGCACGGGTACCTGGCGGGGGACGACACGGACGGGCATATCGACATGCTGGCCCGCTTCGCCCCGCATAACACGATCGTCTACCAGTCGTGCGACGACAGCCTGGACGAACATTTCGTGGAACTCTCCGCCATGGCGGATGAACTGGAGGAATTCCGGACACTGGACGGGCAGCCCTACCGGCTCCTCGCGCTTCCCTGGCCTTCTCCGAAGCATGACGAGAACGGCGAGCGGCTCCCGGTTTCCTATGCGAATTTCCTGATCCTTAACGGTGCCGTGCTGGTTCCGATCTATGATGATCCCCGCGACGGCCATGCCCTTGACGTGATCGGACAGGCCTTTCCCGGCCGGAAGATTATCGGCATCGACTGTTCCGCCCTTATTCTCCAGCATGGTTCCCTGCATTGCGTGACCATGCAATTGCCCAAAGGAGTCCTGACATGCGTCCCCTGAAAGCCGCCCTCATCCAACATTCCTTCAGTCCCGACCGTACCGCGAACGTGGCGAAAAGCCTCGCCGCCATCCGGCAGGCCGCCCAGTCCGGTGCCCGGCTGGTTGTCCTCTCGGAACTTCACACCTCCCCGTATTTCTGCCAGGTTGAGGATCCGACCCTCTGCTCCCTGGCCGAACCCATCCCGGGGCCCCTGACCGATACCTTTGCCGCGGCTGCGAAGGAAAACAAGGTGGTTCTGGTGGGCTCCTTCTTCGAGCGGCGGGCGGCGGGACTGTACCACAACACGGCGGTGGTTTTTGAGACCGACGGCGAGATCGCCGGACTTTACCGCAAGATGCATATTCCGGATGACCCGGCCTATTACGAGAAATTCTATTTTACGCCCGGTGACCTTGGCTTCCACTCCATCCCGACCTCTGTCGGGAAGCTCGGGGTCCTGGTCTGCTGGGACCAGTGGTATCCCGAGGCGGCGCGGCTGATGGCGCTGGATGGTGCCGAGATCCTGATCTATCCCACCGCTATCGGCTGGGATCGCGGGGATGTCGAGACCGAGAAGCAGCGCCAGCTCGACGCGTGGGTGACCATCCAGCGGTCGCATGCCGTGGCCAACGGCCTGCCCGTGCTGAGCGTCAACCGTGTCGGCTTCGAACCGTCCCCGGCGGGAACGGGCGGGATCCAGTTCTGGGGCCACACCTTCGCGGCTGGCTCACAGGGCGAGTTTCTGGCCAGGGCGGGAAACGAGAAGGACGAGACCCTCCTTGTCGATCTGAATCCCGGCCGGGTCGAGGAAGTCCGCCGGATCTGGCCCTTCCTCCGCGACCGCCGCATCGACGCCTACGGCGACCTGACGAAGCGGTTCCGCGATAAGAAGTAGTGAGTATTCAGTTTTCAGTATTCAGATTAGTCCGAGAGCCAAGCTCTTTATCTGCACACTGAACACTTGATACTGAACACTTCCCCCTTCCTAGTACCTGTAGTGTGTGGGCTTGAAGGGGCCCTTGGCGGGGATGCCAAGATATTTGGACTGCTTGCGGGTGAGGGTTTCCAGTTTCACCCCCAGCTTGCCGAGGTGCAGGGCCGCAACCTTCTCATCCAGATTCTTGGGCAGCACATACACGCCCACCGGATATTTCGCGGTGTTCGTGAAGAGCTCGATCTGGGCCATTACCTGGTTGGTGAAGCTGTTCGACATCACGAAGCTCGGGTGCCCGGTGGCGCAGCCCAGGTTCACCAAGCGGCCCTCGGCCAGCATGATGATGCTCCGCTTGCTCGGGAAGGTGATCTTGTGGACCTGCGGCTTGATCTCCAGCCACTTGTACGGCTTCACCGCCTCAACCTGGATTTCACTGTCGAAGTGTCCGATGTTGCAGACGATGGCCATGTCCTTCATCTTGAGCATGTGCGCCTTGGTGATCACGTCGCAGCAACCCGTCGAGGTCACAAACACATCGCCGATCGTGCAGGCGTCCTCCATCGTCATCACCTGGTAGCCTTCCATCGCCGCCTGAAGGGCGCAGATGGGGTCGATCTCGGTGACGATCACCCGGGCGCCCTGCCCCTTGAGGGACTGGCAGCAGCCCTTGCCGACATCGCCGTATCCGGCGACGACGCAAACCTTGCCCGCCAGCATCACGTCCGTGGCGCGCATGATCCCGTCCACCAGCGAGTGGCGGCAACCATAAAGGTTGTCGAACTTCGACTTGGTGACCGAATCGTTGACATTGAAGGCGGGAATCATCAGCTCGCCGCGGGCATGCATCTGCTCCAGACGGTGCACGCCGGTGGTGGTCTCCTCGCTGATGCCGCGGATGGCCTTGATGATCCGGTGGAAGCGCTTCGGGTCGCGCTTGACGGACTTCTTGAGCTGGGCGAGCAGGATGGCCTCCTCGCGGCTTTCGGGCTTGCGGTTCAGGATGGAGGGGTCTTCCTCGGCGCGATAGCCGAGATGGACGAAGAGGGTGGCGTCGCCGCCGTCATCCAGGATCATATTCGGGCCCTTGCCGTTGCCCCAGTCGAG
>Ga0208613_1000403_pt1 | contig 14529 bp, 5 predicted proteins | sample CryBogmetaGMA6M_FD_184543 | JGI IMG/M metagenome (GOLD analysis project Ga0208613, IMG submission 184543) | Freshwater microbial communities from Crystal Bog, Wisconsin, USA - MA6M (SPAdes) | ecosystem: Environmental > Aquatic > Freshwater > Lake | place: Crystal Bog, Wisconsin, USA | collected... | reverse complement strand
ATCCCGGGGACGCTCGTCATGTTTGTCGCATCACGCGAGATCGCGCCGCTGGGTTCAGTTTTGATGCCCAGATCCTCAACCAGTTTGTTTCGTCCGGGCCCCGTAAAGCCCATTGCCAGAAGAACCAGGTCCGCCTCAATGGTGAATTCAGACCCCGCCTTTTCCTTCATCACGGGACGCGCTCCCGGCGCCGGAGTTACCCACTCGACCTCAACACAGCGGACAGACTTCACAACCCCGTTCTGCCCCTGGATGTCCTTGGTGGCCACGCTCCAGCGGCGCGCGCCGCCTTCCTTGTGGCTGCTGGAAACGCGAAGCATGCTCGGCCAGCGCGGCCAGGGAGTTGACGCTGCGCGAGTGGGCGGCGGTTCGGGCAGAATCTCAACCTGACTTACCTGAGTTGCGCCCTGACGGATGGAGGTGCCAACGCAATCCGACCCCGTATCGCCACCGCCGATAACCAAAACCTTTTTCCCCGTTGCCAGTATTTCCGTGGCAGGATCCAGCTTCTCATTTCCCAGACGGCGGTTCTGCTGGATCAGGAAATCCATCGCAAAATGAATTCCCTTCAAGTCCCGTCCCGGCACCTTGAGGTCGCGGGGTTCGCGGGCACCACCGGAGAGGCAGACGGCGTCAAAACGGTTCTTCAGGTAGTGATAGGAGATGTCCTCCCCGACCCACACGTTATTCTCGAACACAACGCCTTCCGCTTCCATCAGGCGGATGCGGCGGTCCACCACCCATTTCGCAAGCTTGAATTCCGGGATGCCATACCGGAGGATCCCGCCCGGCTTTTCGGCCGCATCATACACCACAACCCCGTAACCGGCATGGTTCAAGGTGTCGGCTACGGTCAACCCCGCGGGGCCGGACCCGATCACGGCGACCCGTTGATCGAGGCGTTTCCCAGGCGGCCTCGGCTTCATGTATCCCAGTTCGAATCCCTTTTCGATAATCTCCAGTTCGATCTGGCGGATCGAAACCGGATCCTTGTTGATCCCCAGCACGCAGGACCCCTCGCAGACGGCCGGACAGATCCTGCCGGTGAATTCCGGAAAGTTATCCGTCGCCAGCAAGATCTCCAGCGCCTCTTTCCAGCGCCCTTGGTAAACGTGCTCGTTCCACTCAGGAATAACATTTCCGAGGGGGCATCCGCAGCCGAAGCAGAAGGGCGTGCCGCAATCCATGCACCGTGCCGCCTGCTCCCGGACATCCTTGTCGGCTGGCCGCAGTTCGACGGGGTTGAAATCCTTAACACGTTCCGCCACGGGCCGGTAGGGCGCATCGTGACGGTCATATTCCATAAACCCTGTGATCTTACCCATGGACCACCTCCGCTCTTTCGGTGGCTTCATCTTCCCTCATCATTTGCCCCAGCACGCGACGATATTCCATCGGGAAGACCTTGATGAAATACGGGAGGTGATTCTCCCAGTCGGCCAGGATCCTGGCGGCCTTGCGGCTGCCTGTGTAACGAACATGTTTTTCCAAAAGCCCCCTCAATTCGACCTTGTCGCGTTCGCTGGCCACCAGTTCGAGGTCAACCATGTCCAGGTTGCAGCGGGCATCGAAATTCCGACCTTCGTCATAGATGAAGGCAAACCCGCCGCTCATCCCGGCGCCAAAGTTCACGCCGGTGCGTCCCAGCACAACGACGCGTCCGCCGGTCATGTATTCGCAACCGTGGTCACCCACGCCCTCGACCACGGCGATCGCCCCGCTATTGCGGATGGCAAACCGTTCACCGACCGCGCCGTTGAGATACACTTCGCCGCCCGTGGCGCCATACAGCAGCACATTTCCGGCAATAATATTGTTCTCCGGCTCGTAATCGACACCGGCAAAGGGCTTGACGATAATCTTTCCGCCCGACAACCCCTTACCCAGGTAGTCGTTGGACTCCCCTTCGAGAATCAAGGTCATCCCGCGTGCCGCCCAGGCGCCGAAACTCTGCCCGGCGGATCCCTTGAATTTCAACGTAATCGTGTCCTCGGGAAGCCCGGCGTGACCATGCTTCCGGGCCACCTGGCCGGCGATCATGGTTCCCACCGTACGGTTGACATTCCGGATCGGATGCTCGATCACCACGGGTTTAGCGGTCTCGATGGCATTCTTGACCATGGGGAGGAGCGTCAGGTCCATCGCGCTGGAGAGCTCATGATCCTGCTTGGTCATACATCGGACCGGCCCGGTGGAGGGCGGACGATACAGGATCTTTGAAAAGTCCAGCCCGCGCGCTTTCCAGAAGGTGATCGCGTCATTCATTTCCAGGCGGTCTGACCGTCCGATCATCTCGTCAATGGTCCGGAATCCCAGTTGCGCCATGATTTCGCGGGCTTCCTCAGCGATGAAGGTGAAGAAGTTCACGATATAATCAGGGCTTCCGGTGAACAACTTCCGCAATTTGGGGTCCTGGGTGGCCACGCCCACGGGGCAGGTATTGTTGTGGCATTTCCGCATCATCACGCATCCCAGCACCACCAGCGCTGTCGTCGCAAATCCGTATTCCTCGGCACCCAGCAGGGCGGCAACGACCATATCCCGGCCGGTCTTGATTTGCCCGTCCGTCTGCAGGCGCACCTGGCCCCGCAGGTTGTTCAGAACCAGCGTCTGCTGGGTCTCAGCCAGCCCCAGCTCCCAGGGCGCGCCGGCATGCTTGATGGAGGACAACGGCGAGGCGCCCGTTCCGCCGTCAAACCCGCTGATCAGGACCGCATCGGCATGCGCCTTCACAACGCCGGCGGCAATGGTTCCAACCCCGAGTTCGGACACCAGCTTGACCGAGATCCGGGCTTCAGGATTGACGTTCTTAAGGTCGTAGATGAGCTGTTTGATATCCTCAATGGAATAAATGTCGTGATGCGGCGGAGGGGAAATCAGCGTGACGCCCGGTGTCGAATGCCGGACCCGGGCGATTTCCTCATTCACCTTGTGGCCGGGCAGCTGGCCACCCTCGCCGGGCTTCGCGCCCTGCGCGATCTTGATCTGGAGCTCGCGGCAGTTGACGCAGTACTCGGTGGTGACGCCGAAGCGCCCGCTGGCAACCTGCTTGATGGCGCTGCAACGGCTGTCCCCGTTGGGAAGCGGCTTGTACCGGGCCGGATCCTCCCCACCCTCGCCACTGTTGCTCATTCCGCCCAGCCGGTTCATCGCAATCGCCATGGCCTCGTGGGCCTCCCGGCTGATGGAACCGAATGACATGGCGCCCGTGCAGAACCGCTTCACAATGGCTGTGGCCGGCTCCACTTCACTCAACGGGACCGGAGTCCCCGCAGTAAACCGGAACATCCCGCGCAGTGTGAACTGCTTTTCGGACTGGTCATTGATCAGCTTGGCATATTCCCTGTAGAGCTTGACGTCACCCGAGCGGGTGGCGTGCTGAAGGTTGGCAATGGCCTCCGGCGCCCACAGGTGACGCTCCCCATCGGCACGGAACCGGTACTGCCCCCCTGCCGTCAGGATCGACGCCGCGTCCTCGGGCAGGCCATAGGCTTCATGGTGGCGGGCCTGCGCCTCGGCCGCGATTTCATCCAGGCCGATCCCGCCGACACGAGATGCGGTCCCCTCAAAGAACCGGTCCAGGATCGCCGAATTCAAGCCGACAGCCTCAAATACCTGGGCGCTGCGGTAACTGCGCAAGGTCGAGATCCCCATCTTGGACATGACTTTTCTCAGTCCCTCGCAGAGTGACGCCACATAGTTTTCCATGGCCCTTGCGGACCCGATTTCGACGCTCAATTCCTTCTTGATCGCAAGGTCGGAGATGGTCTCGAAGGCCATGTAGGGATTGATTGCCGTCGCGCCATAGCCGAGCAGAAGGGCCATGTGCATGACTTCACGGGCCTCACCGGTTTCGACGATCAACCCTGCGCGGGTTCGCCGACCACCCCTTGTCAGGTGGCGGTTGACCGCTGATACCGCGAGAAGCACAGGGATTGGCGTCATGGTCTCGGGAAGGTTGCGGTCACTCAGGATCAGGAGGTTCTGGCCCTCGGAAATAGCTTCATCGGCCCTGACGCACAATGATTGAAGCGCCTCCTCAAGCTCCCGGGCACCGCCGCCGGCTGCAAATCCGATCGAAAGCGTACAGGAATTGAAATCCTTGATGTGAAGCCCGCGGATCTGCTCAAGGTCCTCGTTCGAGAGGAAGGGATGACGCAGCTTCAAGAGCCGGGCATGCTGGGGAAGTTCGGTCAGAATATTCGAGGGGTTCCCGATGAAGGTCATCAGCGACATAACCAATTCCTCGCGGATCGGGTCGATCGGGGGATTGGTGATCTGGGCGAATAACTGCTTGAAATAGGAGAAGAGCAGCTGGGGTTTCTCCGAGAAAACGGCCAGCGGGGTATCCGTCCCCATAGACCCAACTGCCTCATGGGCCTTGGAGGCCATGGGTTCCAGGATCATCTGCAAGTCTTCCCGGGTATACCCGAACAGGCGCTGGCGCTGCAACAAAGTCGCGGTATCCGGCGTTACCGCTGCCATCGCCTCGAACAGCCCCTGCACCGTGATCTTGTTCTCCTCAACCCAGCGCCGGTAAGGCTGGCGGCGGGCCATCTGGCTCTTGATCTCCTTGTCCAGGATGACCCGCTTCTGCTGGAGATCCACCAGCAGCATCTGGCCGGGACGCAGGGCGCCCTTCTCGAGGATCCGCTCGGCGGGGATATCCAGGACTCCGGCTTCCGAGGCCATCACGATAAACTTATCCTTGGTGATCGTATAACGGGCGGGGCGCAGGCCATTCCGGTCCAGCAGCGTTCCCACCACCGCGCCATCAGTGAATGCCACGGTCGCCGGGCCGTCCCACGGCTCCATCAGTCCCGCATGATATTCAAAAAAGCCCTTCTGGTCGGGCCCCATGGGATACTTGGTGCCCCATGCCTCGGGGATCAGCATCATCATGGCGTGGGGAATCGAGCGTCCCCCGGCGACAAGCAGTTCCAGCGCATTGTCGAGACAGGCGGAATCACTGCCGCCCGGATCGATGATCGGAACCAGCTTGCGGATATCCGCCCCGAACAGGGGCGACTCAAACCCGTTCTCGCGGGCTTTCATCTGGTTCAGGTTCCCGCGCAACGTGTTGATTTCACCATTGTGCGCAAGAAAACGGAAGGGCTGGGAAAGCTCCCACGACGGGAACGTGTTGGTGCTGTACCGCTGATGGATGACTGCCACGGCACTCTCCACGTCAGGGTCATTCAGATCCTTGTAAAACCCGGAGACCTGCCCGCCCATGAGAAGACCCTTGTAGATGATGGTCCGCGATGAAAAGCTGGGAATATAGAAGCGGTCCTGTTCCCCGAGGATTCCCCAGACTCGCTGCTGAACCTGCTTCCGGACAACGTACAGTTTGCGGTCCAGCGTGGCTCCCGACAGGCCTTTGCAGGCGACGAACACCTGGGCGACAAACGGCTGCCCCTTGCGCGCTTCTGCACCCAGGATGCTGTCGTCGGTCGGAACGTCCCGGAACCCGATAAAGTCAAGCCCCTCCTCTGCCACCACGGCCTTGATGCTGGACAGGCATTCCTGCCGCAGCCTGGAGGGTGGCATGAAAATCATTCCCACGCCGTAGTGTCCCGCCGCAGGCAGGGTGAAGCGTAGCCGGGCGGCTTCCTTGCGGAAGAAACGATCCGGGATTTGAAGCAGTACCCCCGCGCCATCACCGGTGGTCAGGTCGCCCCCCACCGCGCCGCGATGAAGCAGATTTTTAAGGACTTCGATGCTGTCGGACACGATCCGGTGCGTGGCGGTACCGTCAATGTTGGCTAGAAAGCCAACCCCGCAATTGTCATGTTCATTCGCGGGATCATACAGCCCCTGCGCTGCCGGCATTCCGTTCAAGTTCACTGCTTCTGGCTTTTGCATAACGTCCTTCTCATCCCTCATCATTTCGAGGCCGGAATACATACACAATCAACCCCGAAATGTCCATCCGCGACTCCCGCATTTATCCTCATGGTGTGACAAACCCCGCCGGGGTATTAATCCGGCGGGGTCAACGCAAATAAGCCCGTCTGTGCTTAGCGGTAGAACAGCATATCGGCGTAGGTCGGCAGCGGCCAATACTCGGCGCCGATGTTCGGCTCAATATCATCCGACGCCTTGCGCAGGGCAACCATAGCGGGAACCACGATATCGCGGTACGCCTTCGACTTTTTACCCACATCCGCGATGGCCGCGGCCTCCGAGACCTTGTCGGCCAAATCGTCGATCGCCACGCTCAAGTCGGTGGCGGCATCGTTGACCTTTTGGAGTAGCTTCGACTGCGCCGTGGCGTCCACGCCGGCTGCTTCAACCGAATTGACCCCATTGGCCAGGTCGGTGGCACAGCTGATCACCGCCGGGAGAATCTCGCGCCGGGCCATGTACAACATCGTCTTGGCCTCGATGTTGATGGTCTTGACGTAGTTCTCCAGAAGGATTTCGTGACGGGCATGGATCTCGCCCTTGGGCAGGGTTCCATGCTTGATGAGCACCTTGACGTTCTCCTTGTCCGCCATGGCGTTGATCCCATCCACGCAGTTGCGGATGTTGGGAAGGCCGCGCTTGGCTGCCTCAACCACCCACGCCTCGGTGTAGTTGTCGCCATTGAAGATCACCGCCTCATGCTCAATTGCATATTTCTTCAGCAGCGCCTGAACCTTGGCGTTGATATTCTTGGAGCCTTCCAGTTCGTCCGCCATCTCCGACAGCGCATCGGCCACGATGGTATTGAGGACGAAATTCGGCCCGCCAAGGGACTGCGACGAACCGGGCATGCGGAACTCGAACTTGTTGCCCGTAAAGGCGAACGGCGAGGTCCGGTTGCGGTCGGTCGTATCCTTCCGGATATTGGGCAGCGTGGTGACTCCCAGCATCAGGTTGCCGCCCTGCTTGGACCGGCTGGCCCCACCCTTCTTAATCTGCTGGTAGATGTCCGTGAGCTGCTCGCCCAGGAAAATCGACACGATCGCGGGCGGCGCCTCGTTGGCACCCAGCCGGTGGTCGTTGCCGGGGGTGGCGACAGTCGCGCGAAGCAGGCTGGCGTACTTGTGAACCGCGCGGATCACCGCGAAGAGGAACACCAGGAACTGCATGTTGTCATGAGGCGTATTGCCCGGATTCAGGAGGTTGATCCCGTCATCCGTGCCAAGCGCCCAGTTGTTGTGCTTGCCCGACCCGTTAACCCCCGCGAAGGGCTTCTCATGCAGCACGCAGACGAAGTCGTGCTTGCGGGCGATGCGCTGCATCAGATCCATGGTCAGCTGATTGTGGTCTACGCCGATATTGACCGTCGCATAGACCGGAGCGATCTCATGCTGCGCGGGCGCAACTTCGTTGTGCTGGGTCTTGGCGGAGACGCCGAGCTTCCAGAGATCCTCGTTCAGGTCGGCCATGAAGGACGCCACGCGCTCATGAATGGAGCCGAAGTACTGGTCTTCGAGTTCCTGGCCTTTCGGCGGAGGGGCCCCGAACAGGGTGCGTCCCGCCAAACGGAGGTCAGCGCGCTTCTCAACAAACTTCCGGTCGATCAGGAAGTACTCCTGCTCGCCGCCCAGGGTAGCGGTCACCCGCTTGCTCGTGTTGTTGCCCAGGGCACGCAGAACGCGTATCGACTGCTTGTTCAACGCCTGCATGGAGCGCAGCAGCGGCGTCTTCTTGTCCAGCGCCTCGCCCGTATACGACGCAAAGGAGGTGGGGATGAACAGCGTGGTGTTTGAACCGTCCGTCTTGATGAACACCGGGGAGGTGCAATCCCACACCGTGTACCCGCGGGCTTCAAACGTGGCGCGAATCCCTCCCGAGGGGAATGAGGAGGCATCGGGTTCGCCCTGCGTCAATTCCTTGCCGCTGAATTCCATCATGATCCGCCCGTCCGCGGTCGGGGAAATGAAGGAGTCATGCTTTTCCGCGGTGATACCGGTCATCGGCTGGAACCAGTGACAGTAATGCGTGGCCCCCTTTTCGATCGCCCAGTCCTTCATCGCGTTGGCCACGACGTCCGCCAGGGAGGGATCCAGCTCCTTGCCCCCGTCAATGGTCTCGCGCAGCTTCTTGTAGACGTTCTTCGGCAAACGGGCGCGCATGGCCCCGTCATTGAATACATTGGAGCCGAACAATTCCGGCACGGATTTTTCAACAGAGCCACTCTCGCAACAGTTCATTTCATTCTCCTTGAGGTTATCGACACTTTAAAATTCAAACTGAAAGTTAGCAAATGCCGTGCCAGCTAGAAATATAATATCGCATCCACCTTATTATGAGGAACTAACATCATTGGCCATAGCCCAGTCCCGTAACACCCGCTGGCCGTATATGACATAAATGTATCGCCTGAGGCTAAAATGTTTCAATATTGTCGGGCTATCAGCTGGATCCTCTATTCTATTTTTCATCCCTGACATTATTTTCGTGAAAAGCATTGGGCAACCGTTGTACTGTTTCACCAAATTCATGCCTAATCCAGCAGAAAATATCCGCAAAGCCGCGCTGCCCTTTTTCAGCACGGGAATCCCTTCGCTAGACGCGACGTTGAAGAACCTCGTCGCTGGGGACAATGTGGTCTGGCAGGTGGACGACATCGAGGACTACCGCCCGCTGGTGGAACGCTTTGTCGAACATGGGCTGAGTACCGGGGCGCCGCTTGTCTACTTCCGGTTCGCGAGTCATCGCCAACTCATTCCTGAAACGCCGGGGGTCGAGATCCATAATGTCGAGCCTGAGGCGGGGTTTGAGCATTTTGTGGGAAAGATCCTGAATGTAATTGAGAGCAAGGGACGCGGGGCCTTGTATGTCTTTGACGGCCTGTCCGAGCTGGCGGCGGACTGGTACAGCGATCGGATGCTGGGCAATTTCTTCATGATCACCTGCCCCTTTCTCTTCAAGCTGGACACCATCGCCTACTTCGCGCTGTTCCGGTATCACCATTCCTTCCACGCAACGGAAAGCATTCACCAGACCGCACAACTTGTCCTGGATGTCTACCGCAACCGGGATCGGTTTTTCATCCAGCCCCTCAAGGTGGACAAGCGTTACTCCCCCACCCTCTACATGCTTCATGAGTGGACGGAGGCTGATGACTGTGCCCCGGTGACTTCGAGTACGACGATTTCCGAAATCCTGGCCGGCATCTCGCAGCCCTGGCTCGACTTCTCCGCCACCCGCCCCGGAATCTGGATGAGGAACCTGGCGCGCGCCCAAAAAACGATTGAGGCGATGCGGCTCGGGGCCGCCCCCGTGCAGGACGTTCAGGAATCGTTTCAGCGGCTCCTGAGGAGCGCGATCACGCGGGATGAAAAATTCATGCCGCTCATCTGCCGCTACTTCGAGCTTCCGGATCTCATGGCAATCATTCAACGCATGATCGGGACCGGCCTCATCGGCGGCAAGTCTCTCGGGATGCTGCTGGCCCGTGCCATCCTTCGCAGGAAGGCTCCGCACTTGTATGAAAAACTTGAGCCTCATGACTCCTTCTTCATCGGGGCGGACGTCTACTACACGTACCTCGTCCAGAATGGATGCTGGGAATTGAAGCGTAAAGTCGGGGATTCACTGGTATCCGACGAACGCCATGAGGAACGCCAGCGATTGCTGCTCTCCGGCACATTTCCCGAACACATCCGGCGCCAGTTCATTGAGATGCTGGATTATTTCGGTCAGGCCCCGATCATCGTCCGCTCCAGCTCGCTGCTGGAGGACAGTTACGGGAATGCCTTCTCGGGAAAGTACGAGACCGTTTTCTGCGCCAACCAGGGAACCCCCGCGCAGCGTCTTGAGGCCTTTATGGCGGCGGTTCGGCATGTCTACGCCAGCACGCTCAGTCAGGAGGCCCTGGCCTATCGCGCCCAACGCGGGTTGCTGGACCAGGATGAGCAGATGTCCCTCCTGGTCCAGCGGGTATCGGGCGCCTTGTATGGCGCAAATTACTTCCCCCAGATTGCCGGCGTGGGATTCTCGTTCAATCCCTATGTCTGGAATGAGGACATTGATCCCAGGGCCGGCATGCTGCGGCTGGTCTTCGGGCTCGGCACGCGCGCCGTCGACCGGATCAGCAGCGACTACACCCGCCTCATCGCCCTCAACGCCCCTACCCGGCAACCGGAAGGAGGGGGCGCGGACGGTATACGCTTCAGCCAGCGCGATGTGGATATCCTGGACCTTCCCCAGAACAAGCTTACCGCCAAGGAATTCAATTCGGTCATCTCGGGAATCAACCCGGCCGCGCTGTCCTTGGATCTTTTCGCCGAGGCAATCCCAACCACCTCGTCCGACTACCGGCACCTCACCTTCCGGAAGCTGATCGAGGACACCTCCTTCGTCAACACCATGCGGGAAATCCTCAGCACGCTTCAGGAAGCCTATGCCTATCCCGTCGATATCGAGTTCACCACGAACTTCATGTCCAACGGCGATTACCGGATCAACCTGGTGCAATGCCGTCCGTTCCAGGTGCGTATGACGGGGGATCCCGCCAGAATGAGGGCGCCCTCCAGCGTACGCAGGCAGGACATGCTCATGGAGAGCACCGGACCGGTCATCGGGCACAGCGCCTCCATCCTGGTGGACCGGCTGATATACGTCGTGCCCGCCGTTTACGGGAACATGAGTGAAAGTGCGCGGTATTCCGTGGCGCGGACGATCGGGAAACTCAACCGCCTGAAGGCCGCCGGCGCCGCCCCGGTCGTGATGCTGGCCGGACCGGGACGCTGGGCCACGTCCACCCCGTCCCTGGGCGTACCGGTCTCCTTCGCCGAGATCAACTCCGCCTCCGTGGTCTGCGAGATTGCCGCCATGCATGAGGGGTTGGTTCCCGACGTCTCCCTCGGCACTCACTTCTTTAATGATCTCGTCGAATTGAACATGCTCTATTTTGCCGTCTCCCCGCACAAGAAGGGACATGCCATCAACCTGGATCTGCTGCTAGCGCTCCCGAACAAACTGGCGACACTTCTTCCGGATGCGGCTGCCCTTGGGCATGTGCTGCGGGTGGTGGATGGCGGGGATATCCCGGGGGGAATGCAATTGAATTTGCATGCCGACACGGTCAAGCAGAAGGTAGTCTGCTATCTCGGGAAATAAACCCATGAATTATATCAGTACACGGGGACACAACGACGCACAGGGGTTTCAGGCGGCGGTCATGACAGGGTTGGCCCGGGATGGCGGACTGCTCCTGCCTGAAGCTATTCCGGACGCCTCCGCTCATCTCGCCCGCTGGCAGTCACTTTCATTTCCCGAGCTGGCGGTTGAGATCATGCGCCTGTATGCCGACATCCCTGAGGCGGATTTGCGGGATATTATCACCCGCAGCTACGCCGCATTCCGGCATCCTGACGTCACGCCCGTCCGCAGCGTCGGCGACGTTCATGTCCTCGAGCTCTTCCACGGTCCCACCCTCGCCTTCAAGGACGTGGCGCTCCAGTTCCTCGGCAATCTCTTTGAATATGTCCTGAAAAAAAGCAGCCGGGAGCTGAACATTCTGGCCGCCACCAGCGGCGACACCGGTAGCGCCGCCATCTGTGGCGTTCGTGGCCGCGAGAGAATAAGGATCTTCGTCATGCACCCCCGGGGCCGGGTCAGTCCTTTGCAGGAACGCCAGATGACCACCGTGTTGGACGGAAATGTCTTTAATATCGCCGTTGAGGGAACCTTCGATGACTGCCAACGGATCATGAAAACCATTTTCAGCGACCTGGCGTTCAAGGACCGCCTCTCGCTGGGAACGGTCAACTCGATCAACTGGGCGCGGGTGCTGGCGCAAATCGTGTACTATTTCTTCTCGGCCTTCCGCGTGATGCGGCTGACAGGCGCCAGGGAAGTCCAGTTTTCCGTACCCACCGGTAATTTCGGAGATATCTTTGCGGGCTATGTCGCCGCCCGGATGGGCCTCCCTGTCCGGCGGTTGATTCTGGCGACCAATGAGAATGATATTCTCGCCCGCTTTTTCAACACCGGGACGTACAGCGGCGGCCCGGTGCATGCCACCATCAGCCCCTCTATGGATATTCAGGTGGCCAGTAATTTTGAACGCTACCTCTATTACCGGCTTGGTTCCGATCCCGCCAGGGTGCGGGAGGCGATGACTCAGTTTGAGACCTTGGGCAAACTGGTGGTTCCGCCGCAGGCGAACGGCCGGGTCGATGATCTTATCGTGGCGGGGTCAGGCAATACTGCCCAGACCCTCGCGACCATCCGCGAGGTGTATGAGAAGCACGGTTATCTGCTCGACCCCCACTCGGCGGTCGGCTTCCATGTTGCCAAACCCCACCTGCATCCCGACGCCCCGATGATCTGCCTGGCCACGGCCCACCCGGCAAAATTTGCGCAGGCTATCCAGGATGCAACCGGCCACGATCTGGCGCACCATCCCCTCCTTGAGGCCCTGCGTGACCTCCCCACCCGCTGCGCCATCCTGCCCGCCAGTGATGCCAGGATCCGCCGCCATATGGAACAGGTAATGTCATGCTAAAGCCGCCCGATCTGGACAGACACCACTCGTCGGAGGCAAATGCCACGGGGCCCTTCAAGCTGGGGCTGGAGATCCTCATCGAAAACTGCCCCCACTGGCTTGAAGGTCGCCGCGTGGGTCTCGTCAGTCATGTGGCCGCCGTGGATGCGAAGGGCCAGACATCCGCCGATAAACTTCATCAGACATCAGGCATCACCCTGACGGCACTCTTTGGCCCGGAACACGGGTATGCCGGGCTCGCCGCTGCGGGCGAACTGACGCGCGACGAGAAACATGCCGGCTGGAATATCCCCATTTATTCCCTCTACGGGGAGACGCGCAAGCCGACAGCCGCCATGCTGGACAGCGTGGACACCCTGATTGTTGAATTCCAGGACCTCGGCGCCCGGCCCTATACTTATGTCTCCACCCTGCGCCTGATTCTGGAGGCGGCTGCCGAGTCGGAAAAAACTGTCATCATTGCCGATCGTCCCGTTCCCCTCCCCCTCGGCATTGACGGCCCGGTGCTAGATCCGGCCTTTGAAACGTTTGTCGGCTTTATTCCGAGCCCGATGCAATACGGGATGACGCAGGGCGAGACAGCCCGATGGCTTGTCCAGGCCCTGGGGCTGAGCGTGGATCTACGAGTTTCACCCATGCAGGGATATCATCGCGAGGTGGTCAGGCAACTCTCCTGGCCCGAGTGGGTTCCCCCGTCACCCCGCATCCGCTGCTGGGACGCAGCGTGCTTCTTCACATGCACGGTGTTCGGAGAGGCGCTACCGTCACTGGATTATGGATCAGGCACCATGCAGTCTTTCCAGGTTATCGGCGCCCCCTGGCTGGATGCCGGTCGCTTGTTGGAATGGCTGCACGAGGCAGATCTACCGGGCATCGCCTTTGAGCCGGTTCGTTACCAGGCGATGACCGGCCTGTATGCGGGAACAGAACTGAATGGCGTGAAACTGGTTATCACCGACTACCGGACTTTCAAGCCTGTCTCCACGTGTGTCACCCTCCTCTCGGGAATCAACGAACTTTACGGACCCACAAAACTTTGGGATGCCCCGGGAACGAGGCCGGAATGGTTCGACAAGCTTTTCGGAACCGACACCGTCCGCATCGCCCTACAGGCCGGGACCCCCGCCCCCTCAATCATCGCGTCATGGCAGCCTGCCCTGGATGACTTTCAGCAGAGACGGAAACAACATCTTCTTTATTCCCGAAATCAATGAAACACCCTAGAAAAGCAATTGTCCTGGCAGCCGGCTTCGGGGCGCGGTTCCTGCCGCTCACCCTCATGAAGCCCAAACCCCTATTCCCGCTCTGGGGCACTCCGGCGCTGGGGCATTCCCTTGAACTGCTCAAAAGCTGGGGCGTGCGGGATGTCCTGATCAATACCCATCACCATGCCGGGCAGATTCTGGACTACATCAAAAGCGGCCCGGTTGCCGGGTTGAGATGCCAGCTGTCCTACGAGTCCGAGATTCTCGGGACCGGTGGGGCTCTGCCCAAGGCTCGCTGGTTCCTGGATGATGACCCGTTCTGGATGCTGAATTCAGACGTGCTTGCCGACCTCACCTGCAAACCCCTTCTAGAATCCCATCGTCACCATGGGTCCATCGCCACCCTCTGGCTTCATTCCGAGCGGGGTCCGCGCACGGTTGAGCACCGCAACGGACTCGTCACTGTTTTCAAAAGTCCCGTATCCGGCACGGAGGGGACAGCCACGTTCTGCGGCCTCCAGCTTCTCTCTCCCCGCATCCTGAATTTCCTGCCCTCGTCCGGGTTTTCATCCATCATCGACGCCTATGAGAATGCCCTGGTTGCAGGCGAAAAAATCGGCGGGGTAATCGTGCCCAACTCCTACTGGGCGGATATCGGAAAACCTGAGACTTATCTTCAAACCCATGTCGACATGATGACTCACCCGCGCTGGGAAAAGACCATTCCCCGCGGGAAGCCCCCCGTGCCCCGCGGGCGGAACACCACCATCGCCCCCGGCGCGGTGGTAACGCGGTCGGTTCTCTGGGATCACGTCTCCGTGGCCAGCGGGGCAAGGGTGGAAAATGCCATTGTTGCTGATGACGTCAGTGTGCGCT